>Ga0214164_1000109_pt1 | contig 53953 bp, 70 predicted proteins | sample TroBogepilimnion_13_FD_153003 | JGI IMG/M metagenome (GOLD analysis project Ga0214164, IMG submission 153003) | Freshwater microbial communities from Trout Bog Lake, WI - Practice 03JUN2009 epilimnion v4 | ecosystem: Environmental > Aquatic > Freshwater > Lake > Epilimnion/Euphotic zone ... | reverse complement strand
GTGGTGGATATAATAATCAAATTTCTGGACAATATTCCCAATATTCAACAATAGGTGGAGGAACTAACAATAATATCTCTGGAACTAATTCATTCTACTCAACAATAAGTGGTGGATATAATAATCAAATTTCTGGACAATATTCCCAATATTCAACAATAGGTGGTGGATTTAACAACACTATTTCTGGAAAGTATGGAATAATACCGGGTGGTAAAAGTAACACAGTATCAGGTGACTATTCAGCAGCAATAGGATGCGGATTAACCGCAGCTTGTAATTACTCTCTTTATATTAACAACTTAGTATCACCAACCATACAGACTAAAAACTTTGCAAATGATACAGCAGCAGCAGCCGGAGGAATACCGGTAGGAGGTGTTTACCATACTGGTGGTGTATTAAAAATAAGATTAACATAAAAATAGTTTTGGAAAGTCAAAAAAGATTTCATATATTTGCTTATAAACAACATAAAAACAATAACAAATGATATTTGCAACAATTAATCCTGCAGCAACACAAGTCCAAAACAAAGGACCATTCGGTGAATCAACAATAGTATCTGGTTCAGCAATGACTGCAATAGCACGTCCATATAAATTAGGTGCTGACAAAACAAGATTTGAAGTATTATACGGTAATGTAGTAATGGGAGTAGACGGTGTTATAGCATTTGAAAGAGTAACACAGCAAGAAGTAACTTTAACTTCTGACCAGCTATCAACCTGGGGATCAGATGATACTACTGCACTACACATAATAGCTAGTCAAGTAGGTACTACTGTTACAGGTATAGTAAGCGGTTCTAACATACCTGGTATGTCATTCTAAGTTATTATAGAATTAAATTAGTTACATGAATATTATCTTCCAAATAAACGGTGGGATGGGTAAATGTATTATGGCTACAGCCGTATGCGAAGCAATTAAAAAACAGTATCCTAAATCCACTCTAATCGTAGTATCAGGTTATCCTGACGTATTCTTAAATAATCCAAATGTAGATAGAACATTTGCATTTGGAGGTTTCTCTTATTTCTATGAGGATTATATTGAAGGTAAAGACTTCAAAGTATTTGCACATGATCCATACCTAGAAACAAGCCATCTCTTACAAGAAGAGCATCTAATAGCCACTTGGTGTAATATGTTTGATATTAAGTATGACGGTGAAGTACCTAAGGTATATTTGAGTAGTAGAGAGCAGAAATTCTATAGCACTAAGTTTAACTTTGACAAGCCAATCCTACTACTACAAACAAATGGTGGAGCTTTATCAGACATGAAGTATTCATGGGCTAGAGATATTCCAAGATCTGTTGCTACAGCAGTAATAGATCAATTCAAAGATTCGTATACAATAGTACATATAAGGAGAGAAGACCAATTTCAGTATGATAATACTGTATCGGTAACAGATAACTTTAGATCATTATCTGTTTTGATTAGCCTGAGTACTAAAAGATTATTTATAGATAGTTTTGCTCAACATACCGCTGCTGCATTAGGATTAAAATCAACAGTTTGCTGGATAGCTAATAATCCATATGTATTTGGTTATGAATTACATGATAATATCCTATCTAATCCATTTACAACAAAACCTGAATTAAAAGGAGCTTATCTAAGTAAGTTCAATATATCAGGAGATTTATTAGAATTTCCGTATAACAATGAAACAGAGGTATTCAATATAGATCAAATAGTTACATCAATTAAACAACAATAATGGTAGAGAAAATATTTTATCAAAGTTCATTACCAAGAGCAGGTTCAACTCTATTACAAAATATTCTAGCACAGAATCCAGATATGTATGCAACACCAACTTCAGGTGTTCTTGAATTAGTATTTGCAGCTAGAGGTAACTATACTAACTCACCAGAATTCAAAGCACAAGATGCAGAATTAATGAAACTAGGTTTTCTTAATTTCTGTCATGCTGGAATGTATGGTTTCTACAATGGAATAACAGACAAGAAATATGTTATTGATAAGAGTAGAGGGTGGGGTATTCATTACGATTTTCTAAACATGATACAACCTGATCCAAAGATTATCTGTATGGTTAGAGATCCAAGAGATATATTTGCTTCAATGGAAAAGAATTTTAGAAAGGCTAGTGATAAAGCAAGTCCATTACTAGATTGGTCTAAGATGCAAGGTACTACAACACCTAAGCGTATTGACTTGTGGGTACAAAATCCACCTGTTGGTATGGCATTTGAGAGATTAGGTGAGATGATAAGAATGGGAATAGATAGTAAAGTACTATTTGTTAAGTTTGAAGATCTATGTCTATACCCAGAAAGAGAAATGCAGCGAATTTATACCTATTTAGACATACCGTTCTTTAAACACGATTTTGATAACATAGAACAGGTTACAAAGGAGGATGATGAAGTATACGGTGTTTATGGAGATCATGTTATCAGAACTAAGTTAGAACCTGTAACATCTAAAGCTACTCAAATACTAGGTAAAGATGTTTGTGACTGGATAATGAATAACTATAAGTGGTATAACGAAAAATTTAGATATAGATGATAATTTGGTTAACAGGACAACCGGGTGCTGGTAAAACCACAATTGCCAAAGAACTATTAAAAGATAGATTCAAATCAGCATTTTTAATAGATGGTGACCAGATGAGAAAATTATTCAACAATAAAGACTATTCTGAAAAAGGTAGACGAGATAATATTGAGTTAGCTCAAAATATAGCTTACTACCTACATCAAAATAATAAAGATGTAATAGTAGCAATGGTTTCACCTTATAGAGACCAACGTGAAAATTTCAAACAAAAGGTTGGGAATGAATTAACAGAATATTATATTTATACTAGTGAGGTTAGGAGTAAAGAAAAATATCATACTAACTATGAACAACCATTTACTAATTTTATCGGTATAGATACAACAAATAAAACAGTATCAGAAATATGTAATATTTTCTTTTCTGACTATATTTATTAGTATAAAAACTATATACTATGTTAGGACTAATCATTTTATTTACGATTTTAATTGTAGCTGGAGTTTATATCTATAAAGCAGTAAAAGATGGTGATATAGATGAATTAGAGATTGACGTATTAACTGAAGTAGAAAAAGAAGAAGCTGCTATACAAGCAGAAAAAGATAGAATTGCTGCATCAATGAAAGCATTTGCAGACGAAACAAGAGAGGCTATGAGAATAGCTAAACAAGCAAGTAAACAAACAAACCCTTAAATCACATCTCCAAGTTGAGGTTTGTGTTATGACATCACTATTTATTAGAGCAAAACCTTTAAACAGATTTTAACAATGTCTTTAACACAATACCAAACAGCGTCAATTGCGGTAAACTTACCAGTGCAACCATCCGACATTCTACAAATTGTCGATGCCTTAAGTTTTAATAATCAAATTCCAACTGCTTTACAGGGCAGACTTACTACTGGATTATCAGATGCCAGTCGTAATTCAGCAGCTCAAACTGAGTTGAACGATAATGGAAATGATCCACTTGCTGTATATGTACAGGGATCTCCTGCTTTAGTAGTTGACACTACCAATACAACTACAGTCAATGCTTTAGGAGTAACTACTGGTCTAACAGTAAACGGAGGTGCATCAATCAATACCGATCTAGTTGTTGGTGGAGTGATATACGGAACAGCTGAGAACGCTAATTATGCAACTAATGCAGGAAACGCAACTACTGCCACTACTGCAACTACTGCCACTACTGCAACCAATGCAACTACAGCAGTAAGTGCCTCATATGCAAGCTTTGCAACAAGTGCAAGTGCTGCAGCAACAGCTCAAACAGCAAGCTATGTAATGAATGCAGTGAGTAGCTCATATGCATCAACTGCAAGTTTAGCAGTGAGTGCAAGCTGGGCACCATCCGCTGGATTAAACGGAGGTCTTGCAGGATATAATGCATACTGGACAAGTCCATACAACATTACATACGGATACTTATACCAAACCCCAAATAACTTATCAACCGTAGCAGGACCAGGTGGTACACAAGCCGGCTTTAGATTTAATTACGGAACTAATGTATACGATTTTGGTGCATATATAGGTATAAACAATACGCACATAAGCATAGACGATTCAAATGAATCAATAATTGCATACAGTGAAGGAACCCCTACAGGGATTGTCTTAGAGTTTAAGGATAACTACTATCAGCTAGGAAATCCGAACGATGCTTTTAGTGACTCTACTATAGCCTATCTACAAGTAGATGGAACTAACCAAGCAGCAACTTTTTACTTTGACGATGGAAATGGCAACGCAGTACCAGTGACTTTCGTAACACCTTCAGGGCTAGGAACAAGTGGTACACTGAGCGCAGGAGCTGGTGCAGGTATAACAGGACCACTAAACCTTACTGGTTCTTTAAATATGAAGAACGGATCAGTAAACGTAGTAGCATCTAACATAGCTCTAACCGGACCTACTCAAATAGGTGGTGCATTAACTGCAACTTATGGAGTTACAGGTTCACTACAAGGAACTGCTTCTTATGCATCTCGTGCATTAAGTTCATCTTACGCACTAAGTGCAAGCTGGGCACCAGGCGGAGCTTCTACATTCCCATATACAGGTAATGCTGTAATAAGTCAATCACTAGCAATTACAGGTTCACTACTTGTAACTGGTAGTTCAAATGGCACAGTAAGCATAAACGCAACTAATATAGCTCTTACAGGGGTAGTAACAGTAAACGGTGGACAAACAGTATCTTCTGCAGCATCTACTCAATATTCTTTAACTAAATATTCAACTGGTGGTGGCTCAGTTGCTATCGCATCTTCAAATATAACTGATAACGGTACAGTAATCTCTCTATCAGGATCTGCTGTAAATGTTACAGGATCCTTTGGAGTATCAGGAAGCAATACATCAATCACTAGCAATACTATAACTTTATCAGGATCTCTAAAAGCATCGGGAAGCAGTGTATTTAACGGTCAAACGACTGTATCAGGATCACTAAATATAACAGGCTCTAATACATTAATAGGAACTAAAACAATCACAGGTAGCGTATTCATAAGTGGATCTAAAACAGTAGTTGGTACAAGTACAATCACAGGTTCATTAAACGTAACAGGTTCACTAAAGGTAACAGGTCAATTGACCTCATCAGCTATATTAGTTACTGATCTAAATGTTACCAATACTTTGAATGCAGGAGGTTTCAGTACACCTTATAACATTGTCAGTAGTACTATTAATGTAGGAAGTACAGCATACCTTAGTAATAGTGGATTTTATAACACACCGGACGACACTTACGGGTACTCTTACGTAGGAGATGCTGTTTCTAGCGGATATGGTGCAACTTTTACCGTTGTTAGTGGCCGTTCTGGAACAGGTGGTAGCTTTAATTTTACAAGAAATGGCGGTACTGCTTCACCCTACCTTCCAACTACTCCAGTAGTAGTAGCATCAATCAGTGCAGTAAATGGAGCAGTAGTATTTGACAGTGGAAGCATTAGCTCAAATGGTTCTGGTTCTGTAACAGTGAGTGGTTCACTTTTAGTATCAGGTAGTGGTGTAACTGTAATAGGATTAAGCACATTGAGTGGTTCACTAAATGTGACTGGTTCAAATACACTAATAGGAACTAAGACAATCACAGGTAGTGTATTCATAAGCGGATCTAAAACGATTGTAGGTACAAGTACTGTAACAGGTTCACTAAACGTAACTGGATCAGTAACAATAAACAACCTACTAACCCTAACACCAAGAACAACAACTCCAGCCTTAGCAACAACTATTACAGGTAGTGTGATGATGTCAGGAAGTACTGGTGCAAACTTAAACTTATACGTTTACACTGGAGGTACAACTACAGCAGGAAACGGATGGGCTAAGATCACAATATCTTAATAAAAAACAAAACAATATAGTATATGAGTCAAACAATTTCACAAGAGGATTTAGCACAATTAAAATCAGTAAGAGAGCAAGTCCTACAACTGGCATCAGCCCTTGGAGAATTAGGTTACCAAGAAGTTTTAATCAACCTAGAAAAGGAAAAAATAACAAATGCGATCAAAGAGGTACGAGCTAAGGAACAAAGTCTATTACAGAGTTTCGGACAGCAGTATGGCGATGGAATAGTAGACCTGGAAACAGGGGAGATTAAACCAAGACAATAAGATCACTTTGAGAGCAGCTCTAGATATTTATTATTAGAAACAAAACAACAAAATGGTGGGTGTCGTTTATCAAATATCAATTGGACCTAAGAAACAGATCGGATCTACGGGAAGAGTTGAGAGTAGGATGAAAGAGCATCTCACTGCTTTAGAGAGGGGTGTACACTGTAATAAGTATATGCAAAATGCCTACAACAAGTATGGGTGCTTCGCTTACGAAATACTCTCAATACACTCTACGAGACTAGAGGCTTATCTAGAAGAGCAGATACTTATTAATAGGTTTTACGGAGTTCAGAATTATACGATGATGAACCCGACAGCAACAAGACCACCGGTTAAATTAGGATTAGAAAACTCCTTTAGCAAGGAGGAGACTAAGAGAAAGTTGCTAGAAACCAAAAAACAGAGAGGATCGCTTAGTAGATCTGAAAGTACGAGGAGTAAGATTTCTGAAGCAAATAGAGGAAGAGTGCAACCTAAAGAAGAAGTGGAGAATAGAGAGGTTGTGCTTATAGAAGCGAGGAAGACTTTATCATATAAAGAAGCTCACAAAAAAGGTTGCATAGAAGGCCATATTAAGAAGAGTACCGCTGCAAAGGCAAAGTCTACTAAGTTATTTAGGGAGTGTAATCCGAGCTATAAAGTTCAAACCTGCGTACACTGTAATAGGAGTATACAAGGAGTAAGCGCATTTAAGAGGTTTCATAACGATAATTGTAAATTAAAAACACAGTAAACACATAACATAAATGGAAGCATTACTTTCACCAGGCGTTTTCATGAGAGAAAACGATACCTCTCAGATAACACAAGGACCAATAGCAGTAGGAGCAGCACTTGTAGGTCCAACAGTAGTTGGTCCGCAAAACATTCCAACTGTAGTAACCTCATACTCCCAATATAAGGCAGTATTTGGAACAACTTTCTATTCAGGAGGAGCTAACTTTGAGTATCTAACTTCTCTAGCAGCCTATAACTACTTCCAACAAGGAGGTTCATCTCTACTAGTAACTAGAGTTGCATCAGGTTCTTACACACCTGCATCAGCAAATGTTCCAAGCACAGCAGGAGTTGGATTCCCTTCTTTTGTCTTAGAGACCCTAAGTGTTGGTACTATTATGAATAATGATGGTGATGCACAGTATGCTTCAAACGGAGTTCTACCTTCAGGATCAAATTCAAACGTTAGATGGGAGATCACACAATCTGATAGTGGCTCAGGTCTATTCACTCTACTAATTAGAAGAGGTGATGACTATACAAATAGCAAGACTATCTTAGAAACATGGTCAAATATCTCTTTAGATCCAAACCAAAACAACTACATCGAGTATGTAATAGGTGACCAAACTCAAACAGTAATGACTGATGAATTTGGAAGCAACTACTTACAAACCTCTGGAAACTATCCTAACTCTTCAAACTATGTAAGAGTTAAGTCGGTTAATATGCCAACTCCTAACTACCTAGATCCTACAGGACAACCATACTCTTACTACACAGCTTCTATGCCAGCAAACGGTACAGGACTTTATAGCGGATCATTTGGTGGAGCTACAGGACCTTTATACGGTTGCTACGGACTTGCTCCATTAAACATGTACAGTAATATTCCTATAGTAGCTGCAAATTCAAATGCAAACAATACTCAAGGGCTATTAGCAACTAGCTATGACATTGCTCTTAACTTATTACAAAACAAAGATCAATACAACTATAATTCAATATTTGTACCTGGTATAACCTCACAAAATGCATCTAGTCAAGTAGCTACTCTACTAGACAACACACAAAACCGTGGTGATGCAATAGCTGTAATTGATGTAGTAGGATACGGTCAATCAATAACTTCTGCAACTCAAGGAGCTCAAACTTACGATAACTCATACGGTGCAACTTACTGGCCTTGGTTAGAACTAAGATCACCTGAAACTGGTAAATTAGTATATGTGCCAGCCTCAACAATTATCCCAGCTGTATACGAGTATAGCGATACAGTATCTGCAGAATGGTTTGCACCAGCAGGTATCAACAGAGGTGGATTACCAACAGTATTACAACCAGAAAGAAGATTAACAGTAGGTCAAAGAAACATACTATACGCAGGAAAAGTAAATCCAATCGCTGCTCTTGCAGGAGTTGGTACAGTGGTGTATGGTCAAAAGACTTTACAAGCAAAAGCATCAGCTTTAGATAGAATAAACGTTAGAAGACTATTAATCGCACTTAAACGTTACATTGGTCAAATATCTGAAAGTCTAGTATTTGAGCAAAACACTGCAGTAACAAGAAACAAATTCTTAAGCCAAGTAAACCCTTACCTAGAATATGTACAACAAAAACAAGGTTTGTATGCATTCAGAGTTGTAATGGATGATACTAATAACACAGCGGATGTAATTGATAGAAATATCCTAGCCGGAGCAATCTACCTACAACCAACTAAGACTGCTGAATTTATTCAATTAGACTTTAACATTTTACCAACCGGAGCAACTTTCGGAGCATAACAATAAACTAAAATGAAAAATAATACTAAACTAAGAATACACGTTCCTAAACATCTTTTTGAATCACTTATACAAGAGGTATTAGCTGAGGGAAAAGGTGTGAAAGGTGACCATGCAATGAAACTAACTAGCAAGATGCTTAAAATGCATGAGACTAGAGCTAAAAAAGCAAAAGAAGAAAAGCTTGATGAATTATCAGCAGGACTAAAACAGAGAGCAATGAATAAAGCTCTTCAACAAGCTGCTGATCAAGATCAAACAGGAGACGTGTTAAAACAGTACAGAAGACTAGATCAATATCGTACTTCTAGAGATCACGTTGATCCAAGCCTACAACCCGAAGGAGATAAAATAGCATCTCAAATGTACCGTAATGGCGGTACTTGTGACATACACGTCCAAAGAGAAAACAACGCTGTACGTCTTGAATTCAAAGGTACAGGTTCACCTTCAGTAGTAATCTTAGTTACTCCTAAAGGATATAAATTCTTAAGAGGTAGCATAAATGATGTGCATGCAGTAGCAAGACCATTAGAAAAGTTTATTAATAAAGTTCGTAGCACTGAAATAGCAGAATCAAACGAACTAGAAGAATCAGAAACACTAAACGAAGACATGCCTTCAGCTCAAGAACTTATTGGTATTATTGCTGGTATCGGTAGTCTTGGATTAGGTGGAATGGCTGTAGCTAAGATACAAGATTATATCAAGAAAAAGAATCCTGAGCTTTATAAAAAACTAGAAGACACTCACGCTACTATGGATAAAGCATATAGAGGCGGAATTGACGAATAAAGTTAAACATAAGTTATAATTTTATCAACATAAGATATTTATATTAAATAATAAGAACAATGCCAGTACTGAACCCAAATGAGATAATGTTTACAGCTTTTGAACCTACAGTTCAGAATCGCTTTATAATGTATATAGACGGTATCCCATCTTTCATGATTAAAGCTGCCTCAGCTCCAAACGTGAACTTAAATGAAGTTAAGCTTGATCACATCAACGTTTACCGTAAAATCAAAGGTAAAGCTGAGTGGCAAGATATGACTTTAAGTCTATACAACCCAATCTCTCCTTCAGGCCAACAAGCAGTAATGGAGTGGATTCGTTTATCACACGAATCTGTTACAGGTAGAGATGGTTACTCTGACTTCTATAAGAAAGATCTAAATTTATCAATCCTAGGTCCAGTTGGAGATGTAGTAAGTGAGTGGATAATTAAAGGAGCTTTTGTTAAGCAGTCTAACTTCGGTTCCTATGACTGGTCTAACCAAGACGCAATCACAATTGAACTTACAATAGCAATGGATTATTGTATATTAAACTTCTAGTACAACATAATCAAAAAATCAAGCCCCTTCTCAAACGGAAGGGGTTTTTTATTGGTCAAATATTTTTTTATTAAAAAACTAGATCTGTATATATTTATAAGTATAAAACACAAATTAAGATTATGGCTGAAAAGTTTACGCTACCAACTGAGACAATCAATTTACCTTCGAAAGGTTTGCTTTATGCAAAAGAGAATCCACTTTCTAGTGGAACTGTAGAAATGAAGTACATGACTGCAAGAGAGGAGGATATTCTAACGAATCCAAACCTACTAAAGCAGGGTATAGCAATTGAAAAAGTATTGCAAGCACTGGTTAAATCCCCAATCAACTTCGATGATTTAGTATTAGGAGATCGTAATGGATTACTAATAGCTGCAAGGATCTTAGGATACGGAGCAGAATACCTAATCACCTACACAGATCCAGAAACAGAAATCACAGAAAAAGTAGCTGTAGACTTGAATCAACTAAAAGAGAAAGAAGTTGACTACACAGCTTATGAAAATAAAAACGAATTTGCATTCGTATTACCATTCTCAAAAAACACGGTAACTTTCAAACTACTTACAGTCGGAGATCAGAAGCAAATCGATGCTGAGATCAAAGGTCTAAAGAAAGCAAACTTAACTGCTGGAGAGATCACTACACGCCTTAAAAAGCAGATCCTTTCTGTGAATGGTGACTATGATCCAAAAGCTGTAAGAGACTTTGTAGATAACTATCTAATAGCGAAAGATTCAATAGAATTAAGAACACGCATAGCAGAGCTTACTCCAGATATTGACATGACAGTCAGCATCAAGCTATCATCAGGCAAAGAAATAACTGATTTAGATTTGCCATTAACTGGTGAGTTTTTTTTTCCCGGCAGCGGAATATAGAGCAACTTACATGGCTGAAGTCTTTGACCTGGTCTATCACGGCCAGGGGGGCTTCATATACTCGGAAGTTATGGATATGCCTATCCAAATTAGAAGGTATAACATCAAGAAAGTCAATGAGTTTCTCGAATTAGTACGAGAGAAACAAGAAGCCAACCAAACAGTAACAGCCGACAAACCTCTCATAAGCAGGCCTGGAATCCCAGACTCTGCTCCCATATCAGCAAAGCCTACTTATACCTCGACAGCAAAATCGAGAAGATAGCTATTTATTTAAAAGAATAAAGATAGCACATGGCCCAAAATCCAACAAATACACCAAATCAACCTAACAATCAAAATACGACAGGACCATCTATAGCAGCTGGAGTCGGAGATGTTAAGGAGAGTCTTAAAGACCTCCTAAGGTTAAATGGTGACTATAAAAATCAGCTAAAAGATAGTATCAAGGATCTATCTGAAACTTTGAAGTATTATGAAAAAATAGAGGCTAAACTAGCAACTATTGAGAGAGGTACTATTAACATAAAAGAAATTAATAGACAGCTTAAGGATAATAAAGAGAAGCAATACTTAGCAGATAAGAAAATAGCTGATCTATCTCAAGCCTTAAATAAGACACAGAAAAAAGATGCAGATGCTTATTCTAAATTACTAGAGCAAAGAGGAAAAAAAGAAAGAGAGCTAGAATCGACTAGTATGGGGGCTAAAGTTAAGAGAGCTAAAATAGAAGCTCAACTAGCTAAGCTAGAATCTAATATAGCAGCTAAGGAAGATATTTTAAACATAGAGCAGCTAACTTACGTAGGAGCTAAAAAAAGACAGGAAGTCCAGCAGAAAACCACGGAAGGCCTAAAAAAACAATTAGAGTTCGAAAAACAGCTACAAAAAGACATTGGAATTACAGGAGCCCTTGCAGGTAAATTTGCAGAGAAGCTTGGGGTTGGAGACGAATACTATAGGAGAATTACAGAATCAGCTAGAAAGGCTAGAGAAGAAGGTAAGAGCATAAACTTCGGAGATAAGATGAAAGCTCTAGGTGGTGCAGCAGGCTCAGCTATAAAAGATACGTTAAGTGACCCAGTAGCTCTAGTATCATCTATGATTCCTATAGTAGGAGGAATTCTTAGCGGACTAAAAGCAGCATTTGATTATATTGTAGGTATTGAGGATAGAACAGTTAAATTTGGAAGAGCTTTAGGTGTTTCAAGAAAAGAAGCAACTGCAATACGAAATGAATTTGCAAGCATAAACTATTCTAACGGAGATCTACTCGTTAATACTGAAAAGCTAATGGACTCTTATACAGAGTTGGTGGGCTTATTAGGAACAACTAATAAATTAACAGCTGAGCAGCTATCAACAAATATAAAACTAAAAGACCTTATAGGACTCGATGAAGAGGCGAGAAAAAACATTGCTGAATCAACGACTATAACAGGACAGAAGTCAGAGGACCTAACCAAGTCAGTATTTGCTCAAGTAGCTGGACTAAAAGCAGCCACAGGCATTGGTTTAAGTTATCAACAAGTACTAAGCCAGGCAAGTAAGCTAGGAGGCTATTTAGGTCTTCAGTTCTCCTTATATCCAGGAAAGATAGCAAAGGCTTTAGTGACAACTAAGACCTTTGGTTTAGAGTTGAAGCAGTTGGACGGATTAGCTGGCCACTTTTTAGATTTTGAAGGCAGTATCTCAAAGGAAATTGAAGCTCAAGTTTTAACAGGAAAGCAATTAAATCTTACAAAAGCAAGAGAGGCATTCCTAAATAACGATCTAGTAACAGCAGCTTCAGAAATATCAAAGAATGCTGGAAATTATCTTGAGTTCGGTAAAATGAATAGAATCCAGCAAGAGTCGATTTCAGAGTCAGTTGGTATGACAAGAGATCAGCTATCCGATATGCTAAAGACACAGCTTTACATGGATAGGTTAGGCACAAAGCAGAATGCAACTAGTGCAGAACAGCTGAGAATTGCAAAGCAGAGATTCGGCTCAGAAAAAGAGATAAATAAAGCACTAGGAGAAGGAGCGTATCAAAACTTAACAACTTTATCTATCCAAGAAAAAATAAATGCATTTATTGAAAAAATAAAAGCTGGATTCGCTGACTTGATAACAAGTTCAGGAATTATGGATGAGTTGCAACAAGCCTTTGACTGGTTATCAAAACCAGAGCATATAAAAGAAACGATGTTCATGGTTCGTGATATAGCAGCAGCTATTGCACATGCAATAGGCATTATGGCAAAAGGAGTTGCAGGAATAGCGCGATTCTTTTATGCAATAAGTCACGAAGATAAAATGGCTGTTGGGGACTTCTTCGACACCGCAGAAAGTAATATAAGAGGTCTTGGTGGAGGAGGAACGGATGTAGGAACTCCTATGAATACAGCAGCAGTTGCAGATCAAAAAGCACCAAAAACAATGACTGCAGATCAAGCACGACAGTATGAAAGCTTTGAGCAAAAGAGTGCAGCTCAACCACCTGCAAAACTAGTCATAGCAATTGATGGTAGACAAGTTACCTATGCATTCAAGAACGGTTATTATCAAATGATGAATTAAACTCTAAACTATGAGCACAGTATTAAGTCAAATACAAGGATCTAATCTAAGCAAAAAAGGACTTACAACAACTACTGGAGTGTTTGAAACCAAACCTGAAAACACAGTACCAAACCAACAAACTCCAGATCCAATAGATGTAGTTACGAATAACGTAAACCTAACCTACTTAGAAACTCTAAGAATGGCTAAAAAGATATAAAATGCCTTTAATTGACTACAACTCGGATCTAACAAACTTAAAATATGGGGGAGATCTACCTGGAGGGGGAGATAGTGGACAGCCGTACATAACACCACAAACCATAAACCCAATACTATTTGATACCTTTTCAAGGGGTATTAACGGATCTGATTCTTTTGTAAGAGGAGGAGCTTTAACTTTTGCCGGACCACTCACAACAACTCCAGCAGGAGACATTGATCGTGCAAGAATAAAGGCTTTTATGGATGATCCTGCTAAGGGAGGACTGTTTTTACAAAAGCAGACAGACTTGCAAAAAACGAATCCAAACTTACAACTAGTAGCTACTCAAAAGTTAAATTTTTCAACTCTTGAAAACCTAGTAAACAGCCTCAACTCACAACCATTAGCACCAACCCAGCAGTTTGATGACACAGGACGTAACATGTTAGCACAGATTGCTTCACAAGGTACTGGTGTTCATTTAAAGAGACATGGAGCATATCTATCAGTAGCAGATGATCCAACTCAGACCTACGAGTATTTTGTATCATACAACAATGACGAAAGTAGTAATAGACTACTCCTTTTACAGCAAACAAAACTAACAGGACTTATTAATGTAAACGGGATTGCTTTTGCAAATGCTTATGGAATTTCTAATTATGGTAGCGAGCTATTCAACTACCAAGGAGGCCCAGGCTCGACTTATGGGGATGGATTTACTTCGATAGGAAAGTATACAAGCACAGAAAAAGCAATAGCTCAGACAAGTGTAGATGGAGTTGCATACTCTAATCTAGCCTTCTCTTACAGCCAAATAGCTGCACAAACTACTGGCTTTGGTACTACTGCAGCACATCCAAATCTACAAGATTTTAGAGCACAGCTACCGGATGATTCAACAGTTTACAACGAAGACTACGCAGACTATAACTTAGAAACTCGATATGGAGTGGGTAATCCAGGAGCGGCTGATGATAGAACTAGCTACAACGATGTAAAACCACAAGCAATCGACTCTGTTAATGCAACAGGACTATACTACTACGATACAACTAAATATAGTCCTTGGGATGCTCCCTTAGAGAGTGGAAATGAGACTAAGGATCTTATTAAGTTCACTTTTGAGTGTATGAGTAATGACTTTGCAGGAGATGCGATTGCTATTGTCATGAGAGCCTTCATGGATGGAGGAATTACAGATACCAACCAAGCGGAATACAATACCTTCAAATACCTAGGTAGAGGTGAAACTTTTAGAACCTATCAAGGGTTCGATAGATCCATTTCATTTAGCTTCAAGATGTTTGTACAGACAAGAAGTGAGATGCAGACTCTATACAAGAAGCTAAACCATTTAATGACTCAAGTATATCCAGACTATTCTCCAACTTCGAACTTAATGAGAGGCTCAGTTGTAAGATTAACGATTGGAGATTATTTATATAGAATACCTGGCTTCCTTGAAAATGTAAACATTACAATCGACGAAAACAGCTCGTGGGAGACTTTGCTAAATAGCAATCAGCAGGACGATGACTATGCTGTAGATAGCCTATATGATAGAAAAGGTCATTCCGGAGACTACAGTCCAGGAGTTCCTATACTATATCCACGTGATATCGTACAACAACTACCGCATTTAGTTTCAATCCAATGTAGCTTTAAACCTATTATGGATCTACTACCAAGAAGAGAAAATAGCTTAAATCCATTTGTTCCGCTGATATCAAGAGAAAACTATCTAGGAACTCCAATCGAGTATATAGAGAATCCGACACCACAACTTGCACCAGGTACCATCGTCACAAGACCAACACCAGATCTAATTATAGGAACTCCTACAGGACCGATAACAGGAACTCCAATAGGAGTCATTCCTTCACCTACAGTACAAAAACATAAAAATAGACAGAAAAAGACCAAACATACAAGTAAAGGAAAAGCCACACCACCACCAACAGCAACTCCAACATTCTTCCCTGCTCAGCAAGAGGATGCCTTAAGAGATAAGACTAATAATACCATGTATGATGGGTATAGACCTACCAATAAGCAGTACTTTGGTAATAATTCTAAACCACTTCTGCAACCTGGAGCAAATACAGAGTATCAAAATTATTTTAAGACTCCACCACCTTTTCCTAAATAATATTATATGCCATCAAGATACCAAAATATAGATGTTTTAAAGTTGAATACAACAGGATCTCAATACTATACTAATAATATTTATCCAGATATTCCACCAACTAACACTGATTACTACGTAATAACAACTCTTGGAGATAGATTAGATTTGCTTGCAAATGACTTTTATCAGGATAGTAGTTTATGGTGGGTGATTGCATCAGCAAACGCACTACCTGGTGATTCAATTTATCCTCCAATCGGAGCTCAGTTGAGAATTCCGTCAGATATAAGACAAGTTTTAACATCATACAACGCAGAAAATAATGGCAGATAGTAATAAATTATCCAATGTTATAGGGGCTCCTTTTGATCCTTTTGTAAGAGACCAGCTAAATCTTCGTGCAAAGGACAACACCTCAACAAGTAGAACTCCAGAACAGGTCCTATTCTTGGCTAATAAAACGGCTTGGGTGAGGCTTATTTCCTCTGTAAACTTAGTAGAAGCGGACGCACAGAAGGTTTATGGTAAACTACCTATAGTAACTTCAGACGATAAGAACGGACTTGATGGACTAGCAAAGAACTGGACATTGGAAGCTGGTACATCAGCAGTGACAGTAGCTGATAAACAGGTTCAAACGAGAATAAGATCCGGACTTGGAGTTGATGGCGCTTATGGGTTTAGAAGTAGCTTAGATAAGTATGGATATAGACCAATGCCAGGTCTAACTGATGTTGCTATTGAATCACAAGGTACTCTCGGATCACTGAGAGGAGCAACTATTAGCTTCAAGATATGGACCATGGATCAGCTAGATGTCATGGAGCTTCTTTACTTCAGATTAGGATACTCAATGTTCATTGAGTGGGGGCATGTTCAGTATCATGATAATACTGGAAAATTTCAAACTAACCAATACGGTATAGATGTATTTAGTAGTGGATTAAATTCAAAAGAATTAATTCAACAAGCAGTCTATAGAAATACAAAGAATACTAGTGGTAATTATGATGGGATGCTTGGTATGGTTGTAAATTACGACTACGCAATGAACCAAGAAGGAGGCTTTGATTGTACACTAAAGTTAGCTGGACTAGGCTCAGTAATTGATACAATTAAAATCAACTCGTCATACCAGATGCCAAATGCCCTATATGAGGCATATAAAAATACAATCAAACAGATACAAACACAGCAACAGACTAATACGGCAGGTGATATAAACAATTATCCTCCTTGTGTTAGACAATTCTCCATTGTAACTGGTACAGATGGAAGCAAGTACGCAAACGGTACGGGACAGTATAGTTCTTTTGCTTTTTACTACAACAATGCTTATTATGACACAAAACTACAAAAAGTTTTAAAGTATGACTGTGGTGGTACTGATGGTAAAGCAATCATCCTAGATCCAAGCAGCTCTGTAGCTCCGACAGCAGGTGCAGGCGGAGAGGTGCTTGATAGAGTCGCAAGAAATCCCCAAGAACTGTATCAACAATACGTAGGAGATGTGAAAACTCCAACAACATATCAACAATGGCTTACTGGTTGGGTACCAGACTATGGTTATACAGCCACAGGAATGGTCTACCAAGCTGATCTATCAGCAACTAACCCTCTTTATAGTTACTACTTTGTTCCAAAATATGGACCTAGACAAAAGTATGGTGGACTATTCATACCTGAAATAACCAACAAGGCCTCAGATCGACAACGAGCTGGATGGAAGCAGGTTACAAATGGTTCGAGTGTGACTTTATCTGGTACTGAAATCAACTATGAACTTTCAAATTTTGCAAAGGTACCAGGATCTGCAGGGGCAGGAATGAGTAGCACTGTGGGGCAATGGATGCGCTACGCCAGTGGAGCACCGGGAGATGCTGACTATAACTACGGAACTAGATCCTATGATGCACCTTCATTTACTGGAAAGATTTTTCAGATTGGAGATCTTGAGAATTTTAATTTTACAATCAATTACCATATAGAAAGCTCCCCAGATGATTATGCAAGTTTGACTTGGCAGCAAGTTTGGAATTGGTTAGACTCTATATTTAAACAATCCGTTCTACGAGGATCAGTGCGTAAAGTTGAAAAAGGAAGCGGATTTTTAGCAACTATTGAAGTAGGCTTACAGGACCTACCGACTATACCACTCAAATACACAGGAAAGGCAACAAATCCAGCAGCTAAAGTAGCAACAGGTACGGTCACTCTTGAGTTTAATAATCCATATTTAATTTTAACTTCGAATGGAGTTGGAGGAGCTTTGTCCATACCATCTGCAGCAGCAAAGCCTGCAAGTGCAGCAGGAGCTGCATCTGGAAGTGCTGACTCAACAACAAACAATGCAGATACAACTCAAACAGATGATCCAAACAAGTTTCAATCTGCTTTACACGCAATGCTGGTATCTATACAGAGTTCCGGTATTCTAGCACTTGTTACCAATCAACAAACTCCAGTAATTCCAGTATCTACAAAAGAAAATACAACTACAATATTTAGTGCTGGAGTCTTAAATGGAGTAATCGGCTACACAGGTGCAGTAGATGCTAATAACTTTGATCTAAAAGCCTATGCTAATAGAGGTTTTAATAGCAGTTTAATGCTTGATCCAGACACATATAAGACCACAACTCCAACAGTGGATTGGGACAGCCTATGTACAGCTTATGCAGTTAGGTATGAATTGAATCAATCAAACTCTAATGGCATACCTGAATATCCGGTTTATATTAAGTTAGGGTATTTACTTGCCTTTCTTAATAGCATGTGTTTAATCTATGACTCACAGAGTGATCCGACAGCAACTAAGACAGCAGCTAAAACTGTTAGTGCAGCACCAAAACCATTCGTGTACATCGATTTTAATCCAGAAACAAACTTCTGTCTATCAACTCCTCAGCATCTTTCTATAGATCCGACTACTTGTTTAATCCCTTTCCAGGGAACTAAAGGAGATTACGATAGCATATTCCCAGCTAATCTAGTACCTAGTGGGGAGTTTGACCCAGCAACACAGAACTACATATCTAACGTACTCACTAATGGTACTGGTAAAGGTATAGGCAGTGTTAAATTTAGATCTAAGAAGTATCAAGGCAAGACTATGGAAATCTTGGTAAACGTTTCTTACTTAATCAAACTACTAGACTCATTATCAGGAAGCGATGCAAGACATTCTGTAAATCTAAAACCTTTCCTAGAAAGGGTAATGGATGACATCAACAAGTCAACGGGCTGCTTTAATATGTTCTCAGTTTCGTATAATGACGAGAGTAACACAGTATTTATAAAAGATAATCAAACAACCCCAGGCTACGAAGCAGAGGATTCAGGTATCATTGTTCCAGATGGAGTTAATCCAGGACAGTATACGACTATTCCAATTTTTGGGCAAGATAGCTTAGTTAGAGCGATGCAGTTTAAGACAGAGATGTCAACAAGACTTGCCTCAATGCTAGCAATATCAGCACAGAGTACTGGAGATAGATCAGCTGCTGTAAACTCTTTGGACGGATCAAGTTTTTCATGGCAGAATGAGTATACAAGAGACAGATACATACCATTCCGTACAGAAGCTGCCTCTACTTCACCAGGAACCAATCCAAATTTAAAAGCAATATCAGATAAAGATTTAGCAACTCAATTTGATGCTCACGTAAAGAGCATCTATTATGGAACTCCAGCCCTAGACCTAAGCAGAGTTGATACAGCCAAAAACTATTATATTGAAAGATTATCAAAGCTAAAAGGACAGAGAGATCCAAAAGCAGTAGACAAAGATACAGCAACCAACGCAGCTCCATTTATTCCAATGAACCTCGATATAACTATTGACGGTATTGCAGGTATTCACATAGGAAACTCCTTCACAATACCAGATGACAGACTTCCAGCAAGTCTTAGAGGGGATGGAACTTTTACAAAAGTTGGCTTTATTATCTCAGGATTGAGGCATACAATAGTAGCAAATGAGTGGCTTACAAGTATAAAAGGCCAAATGATAAAGATTAAAACTAAATCTTTGTTATCAGCTGAGGCAACAGCTGTAGGTGCAGCAACGAGTGGATTTACTCCACCAGCACCAGCAGGTTCACCGGCTACTGGAAATGCATCAGCTGTCATTAAGGGTAAGGCCCTGTACAACGACCAAGCCTTTAGAACAAAGCTAAAAGCAATATGTGCTAAATATAATATCAGTGATGAGAATGTGCTAAAAGTCATGAATGCAGAGAGTGGACTGAACCCAGCTGATTCTCTTTATTATGACGCAAATAAAAAAGCTTACAGTAACCCAGGACCAGGTCGTACTCTTTTTGCAACAGGATTAATTCAATGGACTTCAGACAATGTAGCACCAGGAGGAACTCCAGGTCCAAGCTACACATTAGAGCAGATTAGAACAATGCCAGGAATTCAACAACTTGATCTAGTTGATATGTATTTTGATTACTGGAAGCATCACAAACGTGATATATCAGGGCAAGGTATGCTAAGCATATATGGATTAGTATTCTTCCCAGCACTAGTTCCGGTATTCAACAGCCAAGACACTACAACAATTGTTCAAGCAAAGGGATTATCAGCAGCAAGCGTATCTAAGCAAAACCCAGTAATAGCAAGAGCAGCTGGAAAACTTCCAGGAACTCCTTTAACTGTAGCAGACTTTAGAGCTTACGTAAATTCAATATCATAACTATGAGTATAAGATACTATCCACTATCAATGATAACTCCAAACCTTTACACAAGGGGAGGAGAATATGTACTTGCTGATGGAACTCCTTACACAGGAACCTACTATACAACTTGCGATAACGAAGCTTATACAGGGGCAAATCCCTTGAAAGGAGCAAACAAGCGATTATTTAAGCTACCACCACCAGCTCCTAGCAGTCAAGCAAGTGTAAAAACCAGTCAACCTATTCCAAACAAACAGAATACAGCTCAATCGACGATCAGCGATGGTGTTTTGACAGCTTTGAAGTTTTACTTTCCACAACCAACCAAAGCTGAATACGCTCAGGGGTATTTTACAAGATACTTTGCTAAGAATGTAACAGGTCCACAGTATATTATTGAAATATCACCAAGTGATTGGAATCTGGTAAAGAGTGGACAAGCAAGTCAAACTATACTTGATTACGAAACAATCGACCTTTTATGGCAAATATCTGGACCTCTTCACGATCAGAGAGTATCTCAGTATCAAGTAAACGGTGGCATTTACGATACAAATAAGAGAATAACAGAAGGAAAAGCTAGAGGTTTTAACGGACTTTTAGACTTTATCAACGGAGAATATGCTAAGTTTGGTACTATTACCTCTTAGTTTTTTGTTGGTTTATTAATCAAAAAGCCTTATGTTTAAGAAAAGTTATGTATGTTTTTTATTGTTGAAACAAAAGAGCAGCTAGAAAGGCTACCAAAGGTAAACAAATGCTTCATAGATCTAGTAGCAAAGTCAGAAGATCTTCATCCATCCCTCACAAGTGCATCGGTTATTTATTATAATAATTTCGAGAAAGGCTTCATACTAATAATAGATCACTCGGAGGGCTTCAGTTTATCAATTGAAGAAGTTCAGGAATTTCTTACAGAGCATGAAACAGTATTCCTATTAGATGGAAAATATCACTCCTACTTTCTAGATTTACCAAATCAAGCCGATCTATATTTCCCAGCCCACGATCATTATCCAAATCTAAGTGTGCTTGACTGCTATACCAATGTGCATAAAGACTTTTATCATAGGTTTCAGTACACTCAAAACGTAAACACTTTAATTCCCGTTTCTAAGCACTATGAACGGTGTGAATGTATGTTTGAGGCAGTTATACCACTTATAGGAAAAGAAGCGAATATAGCGTGGCAAAATCGTTTTATTGAGGCATATAAGTGGGTTGAAGAACGAGGAATAGCAATCGATGAGAAAATCTTTGCAAAACACTATGAACCTACTTGGAAAGCTAACTCAATTAAGGATGGGATTATCTACACAAAGTACAACTTATACAATGTAACATCAAGACCTACTAATGCTTTTAATTCAATCAACTTTCTAGCTTTACCAAAGGATAAATCAAGAGCTGCCTTTATACCAAGAAATGATAGGTTTGTAGAATTTGATTTCGATGGATACCATTTAAGGTTAATTGCAAATTTACTCGGAGTTAAGCTACCAGCAAGAGAGTCTATTCACACCTATCTAGGTAAATTTTATTTTGGAAAAGAAGAGCTTACTGCAGAGGAGTATCAAGAATCCAAAAAAATCACATTTAGACAGCTGTATAACGGAGTTGAAGACGAGGTTAGGCATATTCCTCTATTTGCTGAGGTGGAGGAATTTATACAGGCTATGTGGACGACTTATAAGGAGGAAGGAAGTATCACACTACCAAACGGTAGAGTGTTAGTACAAGATAAAGCAAACCCACAAAAACTGTTCAACTACTACATTCAGTGCCTAGAGACAGTAAACAATGTTAAGAAATTAATAAAATTAAAAGAGCTTTTACGAGAAAAAAAGAGTAAGGTTGTTTTAGTGGTATATGATTCAATTTTAGTGGATTGTTCACTGGAGGATGGTAAAGAAACATTAGAGCAAATAAGATCAATCCTAGAAGAGGATGGGTACCTAGTCAAAATAAAAGTTGGAGAAACGTACGACTTTACATAGAAAACAAACTATTTATATAAGAGAAATAAAGGTTATGGAACAACTAAACATAGGAGATTTGGCGAATAAACTATTTTGTACCTTCAGCACAAAGGATAAGCTAGAGGAGACACTTACCACAATTAAAACAACCTATACAGTATTGTATAAGAAGATCTTCATATTGGAGTCTGTTGACTCTGATGAGTATCTTTGTACTTATAATATTGAGATAGTGAGTGGTAATGTTCCAAGACTGCCAAACACGATCCTACTACACAGAAAGAAAGAAACAAACACACTATACACAATCGACTCACTTAATACCCTTATTAGATCCCTAAATAACGGTGTGTTAGATACAACATTCCCTATTAACTGGGGGGATTATAGAAATTCCGCTCTACTTACCAATGGCACTGATCTACGTCGCCTAAACACAACTGTTCACAAAATAGTTAGTTTATAATTTGGATTTCTAGAATAATAGTCGTATATTAGAGGTAATATCAAATTTTTTATTTTTTCATTTTAAAACAAATCTTGTATGGATTTATCAGCCATTAAGTCAAGGCTTGGCGCTCTGCAAACGAAGCAAGGAGGCCAAAAGAGGGACATGTCGCAGATTTTCTGGAAGCCTGCCATAGGTAAGCATTCTGTGAGAATTGTGCCGTCCGTGTATGACAAAGCAAACCCATTCAAAGAAGTCTACATGCATTACGGTATTGGTAAGGGCACTATGATTTCTCTTGTAAATTTCGGAGAGAAAGATCCGATTGTGGAGTTCGCTAAACAGTTAAAACAGACTAGTAGCAAAGAAAACTGGTCTATGGCTAAGAAATTAGAGCCAAAAATGCGTGTATTTGCTCCTGTTGTTGTAAGAGGAGAGGAAGAGAAGGGTGTTCGTTTATGGGAATTTGGTAAACAAGTTTACATGGAACTACTTAGCATTGCAGAGGATGAGGACGTAGGTGATTACACAGATCCAGTAGATGGTCGTGATATCACAATCGAGACTACAGGACCTGAAACAAACGGAACTAGTTTCAATCAGTCAAAAGTGCGTGTACGTACAAAGACAACTCCGTTATCTACTGACGGAAAGCAAGTAGAAAAGTGGTTAAACGACCAACCAGATCCATTAGCTGTTTTCAAGAGATATCCTTATGATGAGATGAAAGCATCTCTACTTGAGTGGTTAAACCCTGAAGAAGCTACAGACGATGCAGAAGAGGAGGAAACTCCAACCACTACAGCTCCTGCAAAACCACTTTCAATTAAGGAAGAAGTAGCAGCAGAGGAGAAGAAGTATTCACTACAAACCAAACCAGCTAAAGTAAAGGCTGATATTGATCAAGAATTTGAAGATTTATTTGATCTTAAAAAGAAATAGAACTATATGGCAAAATCGACAAGAGGTAGCTTAAATCAAGCTGTAACATCAGCTATTAAGGGAGAATTTAACTTAGAGGGTTTTCTAAAAGCAAAGAACCTTACATCTACATCGATAAAGATGAAAACCCAGCAATGGATTCCCCTATCCCCAGCTTTCCAGAAATGTCTATCAATACCAGGAGTTCCTATTGGTCATATAACTTTATTAAGAGGTCACTCAGATACAGGCAAGACTACCGCTCTCCTAGAAGCAGCAGTAAGCGCTCAGAAGATGGGAATCTTGCCTGTTTTGATTATTACTGAGATGAAATGGAATTGGGATCATGCAAGACAGATGGGACTTCAATTTGAGGAAGTCGCAGATGAGGATGGAGAAATTGCAGATTACAAAGGATTTTTTATCTATGTAGATAGAGAGAGACTAAATACTATTGAGGATGTTGCTGCCTTTATAGCAGACTTGCTAGATGAGCAGAAGCATAACAGGCTACCCTACGACCTACTATTCCTTTGGGATTCTGTAGGATCTATTCCATCTCGTCTATCGGTTGAGTCTAACAAGAACAACAATGAGTGGAATGCAGGAGCCATGTCTCAACAGTTTGGTAACTTTATCAATCAAAAAATAGTTTTATCACGTAAGGTAAGTCAACCGTATACCAATACGATGCTTGCTGTGAATAAGATTTGGGTTGCGAAAGCTGAGAGTATTATGGGACAGCCTAGGATGGCAAATAAAGGGGGGAACACAATGTATTTCGATGCTACATTGGTCATTACATTTGGTAATGTATCAAGCTCAGGTACAAATAAAATAAAGGCTACAAAGAATGGAAAGGAGATTGAGTTTGCGAAGCGAACCAAGATTTCTATAGACAAGAATCACGTAAACGACGTAACCTCTATCGGTAAAGTCTTAATGACAGCTCACGGTTTTATAGATGACGACAAAAAAGCAATTGACGACTATAAAAAGGCCTATTCAGGAGACTGGCTGAAGGTGTTAAATTCCACAGATTTTGAGATAGTGGAGGAGACTGATAACGACATAAAAGATTATTTTGATGCTTCTGAATCAGAATAGTCGTATATCCTAGACAACTCACTATTTATTATAGTAAAAGGCTGCTGCAACAGTCATAGGATATTAGGCTCAAGGTTTGTGAAGTATTGCAGTACTTTACATTTACCAAGAGCCTTTTTTATTTACTATAATGAATTATCAAAGGATCTACGATCAGATTATTGAAAGAGCTAGAAGGGAGAGTAGAGGGAAAGGTGAAGGTGTTTACTACGAAGCACACCACATCGTTCCAAAGTGTTTAGGAGGGGGTGGATCGGTTTATCAATGGAAAACTCACTCCAATATAACACTGCTTACTGCTAAAGAACATTTTATATGTCATCGACTATTGTGCAAAATCCATCCAGGTACACAGAAACTAGTATACGCTTACTGGGCACTTTGCAATCTAAAAAATAAATGGCAAGCTGGCAGATATGCTCCATCAAGCAGGGCATATGCGGAAGCTAAGCAGCTGAATGCATTGGAGGCAAGCGTAAGGATTGGAAGTCAGAATCCTATGTACGGAAGAAAACACTCAAGTGCTACAATCCAAAAGATGGTGAAAGCTAGAACAGGTCTGAAAAAAACAGAAGCAGCTAAGAATAAAGTGCGTGGAGCAAACCACCCTAGATGGGGACAGTCTTATCCGGAACAATCAAGGCGTCAATCAAAGCAACTGCTGCACCTCCCTACAGGAACAGTTTACGGATCTCGACGATTTGCAGCAAGTGCACTAAATCGCAGTGAGGCCTATATAACAAGGTTGATAAAGAGAGGAGAGTGTAAGTACTTGTAAAAAGTTGCATTGGTAAATAAAAAAGAGTATCTTTAAAGGATATATAATAAAGTAAATTACACCTTAAATTAAACACTATCACAAGGATTAATGTAGGCATTCCGCCAAAAGAGCTCACAAACAAACATTTGATAGCTGAGCACAGAGAACTTAAGAGAGTTCCGAACGTAGTATCTAAAGGAAGATATAATCTAAAAACTGCACCAAAAGAGTTTACTCTTGGTAAAGGACACGTATCCTTCTTCTATACTCGATTAGGATACTTAAAAGAGAGATACAAAGAGCTTTATACAGAATGTATAGCTCGTGGATTTAATGTGCAAAACTATGAAAGCTCTTGGGACGGAGTGCCTATTCATTTAATGGGACAGTATTGTCCTCCTGAAGCAGCTACACAATTAGTTCGAGAGAGAATACAGGATAGGCTGGCTAATCCTATCGCACAACAAAAACGAAAGGTAAATGAACAAAGAATTTCAAGCATTATTTAGCAATCTAAAAGAAGCTAAACAGGAGCCATTACACAGAAACAGCAAAGTTCTTATAGTGGACTCCCTAAATACCTTTCTACGTAGTTTTGTTATGATACACCACCTAAATCCACATGGAAATCATATTGGAGGTTTAGCTGGATATTTAAAATCTATTGGACACGCAATAAGATTAATACAACCAACAAGAGTTATTCTGGTGTTTGATGGACACGGAGGATCAACTAATAAGAGATATTTATATCCTGAATACAAAGCAAATCGTAAGATTTCTAAGATTAGTAACTGGGATGCCTTTGATTCTCAGGAGGAGGAGTCTGATTCAATTACAGATCAAATCGTACGTCTTATTTCCTATTTAAAATGCCTTCCTGTAGATCTTCTTATAATTGATAAGATTGAGGCTGATGATGTCATTGGGCATATTGCAAAAACTCTAAAAGAGGAAGTCGTAATATACTCCTCAGATAAGGACTACCTGCAGCTAGTATCAGATCGAATTACAGTATTTTCTCCAATCAAGAAAAAATTCTATACTCAAAAGAGTGTAAAGGAGGAGTACGGACTACCAGCTCAGAATTTCCTAATCCAGAAGATTTTATTAGGAGATAAGTCTGACAATGTACCAGGAGTACAGGGGCTTGGCTTGAAGACGATGTTAAAGAAATTTCCAGATATTGCCAAAGAAGAGGTGATTAGTTTAGAGACAATACTGGAACAGGCTGAGGGAAAGACAGGAGTGTATACTAATGTTACGAACTTCGCACATCAGCTTAAAATAAATAAGTTATTAATGGATCTAAGTAATCCGAATATTCCTATTGAAGATCAAGCAGTTATACAGGAGGTCTTAGAAAATCCAAAAAATGAACTACACTCGGCAGCTTTTATAAAGTTGTACAATGAGGATATGTTGGGAGGAAGTATTACAAATCCACAAATGTGGCTACACGATACCTTCAGCAACCTCAAGGTGTTTAAGAATAAAGGTTGCTAAACTAAAAAAAGTTACCTATATTATAATAAAGGAAGATTATGGCAGTTTTGAATCAGTTACAAAATTACGGGATAGGCTTCCAAGTTAAAGTACTATCCAGTTTACTAAAGCATAGAGAATTTTTACAGAATATTCACGATATCCTAGACGAATCCTACTTCGATAATCCAGCACATAAATGGATTGTTGAGGAGATCTTGAGATATCACTATAAGTATCATGCAACTCCAACTCTAGATTCTTTGCAGGTTGAAGTCAAGAAGATAGAAAATGATGTATTAAAGGTATCTGTTATTGATCAGTTAAAAGAGGCTTATAAAGCTTCTAACGAGGATAGGGAGTATATTGAGCAGGAATTTTCTAATTTTTGTAGAAACCAGCAGCTAAAAAAAGCAATTCTACTATTACCAGATCTCCTTGATGGAGGGCAGTATGATGATATCAGGTACGTAATGGACTCTGCTCTAAAAGCAGGACAAGATAAGAATATTGGACATGAGTACGATAAGGATGTTGAAACTAGATATCGAGCAGAAGAGAGAGGACCAATCCCAACTTCTTGGGATCATATTAACGAGCTCTTGATGGGAGGTCTTGGAAGAGGTGACGTAGGACTTATATTTGGAGGTCCAGGAGGAGGTAAATCCTGGATGTTATCTAACCTTGGAGCAACTGCAGTAAAGCTAGGGTACACAGTTAATCACTACACTCTGGAGTTAGCTGAGGATTATATAGGTAGAAGGTACGACTCCATCTTTACAGGATTACCAGTAAAAGAAATACATTTACACAGAGAGGCAGTTGAGCAGGCAGTAGCAGGTTTAACAGGGAAGCTTATCATCAAGGAGTATCCAATGGGAAAAGCAAGCATCTCTACGATTGAAGCCCATATAAGAAAGTGCACAGATCTAGGACATCCCCCAGATCTCGTTATTATTGACTATGTAGATCTACTAAAATCAAAGAGAAAATCTATAGACAAGAAAGACGAGATAGACGATATTTATATGTCCACCAAGGGGATGGCAAGAGAGCTTAAGATTCCAATCTGGACTGTTTCTCAGGTTAATAGAGCAGGAGCGAAAGATGATGTTATTGAAGGAGACAAGGCAGCAGGGTCTTATAATAAGATTATGATTGCTGACTTTGCGATGTCTTTATCAAGAAAAAGACAGGATAAGGTAAATAAGACAGGAAGAATCCACATCATGAAAAATAGGTATGGATCTGATGGTATGACTTATCAAGCAAAGGTCAACACTGATAATGGTCACATAGATATAGAAGCTTCTGAGATGGATGAAGATTTGATTGCGACTGAAGGTTCACAAGGGGGGGCTCCTCAAAAAACAGGAATTAACTTTAGTGCACAGGAAAAGAATTATTTACAACAGAAGTTTTTTGAATTGTCAAAGTAAACTATTTATTAGAGTAAAACTATCGATATGAGTCTAATTGGCATACTAAAAAGAACTAACTATAACGGAGGAGCTATATCAGCAAATCCAAAACAAGCTAACTACGGACAACGAGTTAGTAGCAGAACCTTTGAATCAGCAGCTTTAAAAACGAAAGATCTGACTGCCTTAGGAATCCCTACTACTGCAGGTACCGGTAATAACAACTATACAAGCAAGTTATTTGTAGATAAATCTCAGAAGATAAACGCAGCAACCAACAGTGCCTCAAATTTACAAAGCTCAACAGCTAATAGTCCAACCTACCTAGATGCTGTCTTCAACGTCAATAGACTCGGCCCAAACCAGTACGAAAAACTACCAGTCACTTCAGTAGCCTTAGCTGCAATAGATACCGCCGTACCAAATACAAATACAGCAGCCTCTACAACCTCAGCACCATCACCAGATCAGAGATACACAGCTACGATTGGGTTTGGCTTTGTGTTGTATGGTACTACCATAAATGGTGGCTACGCATTACCAATAGGACACTAATTACTTAATTTATTAAAACAGTTATGAGTAACCAGCCTACGGGCAGGATAACCTCATCTTTAAAATTTAAAAACACAGAAGAAACATGGACATTTCACAGAGCATTTTAAGTGATTTAACAGTTCACATGAAGTATGCCAAGTATAATCCGCTAATGGAACGTAGGGAGACTTGGCAAGAGTTAGTTGATAGGAATAAGAGTATGCATCTGAAGAAGTTTCCTCAGTTAGAAGCAGAGATAGAAGAAGCTTATAAGTTTGTTTATGAAAGAAAGGCTTTACCTTCCATGCGTTCAATGCAGTTTGCAGGAAAGTCAATTGAGATATCACCAAACAGAGTTTATAACTGTGCCTACTTACCAATCGATGATTGGAGAGCTTTTGGTGAGGCGATGTTTTTGTTGCTAGGTGGAACTGGGGTTGGATACTCAGTGCAAAAGCATCACATAGAAAAACTACCAGAAATCAGAAAACCAAACCCAGACAGAACTAGGAGATACTTAATTGGAGATTCTATTGAAGGTTGGGCAGATGCAGTAAAGGTATTACTAAAGTCGTACTTTGAAGGAGGATCAACTATTGTATTTGATTTCTCAGACATTAGACCAAAAGGAGCTGCCTTAATTACTTCTGGAGGTAAGGCACCAGGACCTCAACCATTAAAGGACTGTTTAGCTAGAGTACAGAGTATTCTGGATAGCAAACGAGACAGTGAGAAACTTTCACCTATTCAAGTACATGATATCGTTTGTCATATTGCAGATGCAGTACTTGCAGGAGGAATTAGAAGAGCTGCCTTAATCAGCCTATTCTCAGCAGATGATATGGATATGATTGCAGCTAAATCAGGAGCTTGGTGGGAGTTAAATCCACAAAGAGGTCGTGCAAACAACTCTGCAGTGCTACTAAGAAACAAGATTACAGAGGAATTTTTCTTTGATTTATGGGAAAGAATTGAAGCAAGTGGAGCTGGTGAACCAGGAATATACTTTTCAAACGACAAAGATTGGGGAACTAATCCATGTTGCTTTGTAGGGGACACTTTAATTGAAACAGAATCTGGAAAGATGTCAATTAAGGAAATAGTAGAGGCTGTAAATAACGGTCAGACCTGTAAGGTAAAGACGTTTAACGAAGGCACTGGTCAAATCGAAGTAAATACAGTAAAAGCAGGGCAACTTACTAAAAAGGATGCAGTTGTTGTTAAGCTTACAGTAGTAGAGGCCGGTATAAGCTACTCCGTAACCTGCACCCCTGATCATCGATTTTTTACTACGAATAGAGGATGGGTTGAGTGTAAAAACTTAACAAATGAGGATGATATAATAGTATACCCTTCTTTGATTTAACATTGAAGTTAGCGGTGTTTTAGTGCAACTTCATACTATTTATAGTAGAGATATAACACTAAAACATTATCAACTATGAGTGGAGGAAGAGCAAAAAGGGGAACTTGTAGAAGTAGAGGGTATATCGGCTACCATACTACGTGGGACAATAAAAGGGTCTTTTTAAGGAGCAAAGCTGAGTTTATATACGCTAGAATGCTAGATACTGAGAAGATACCGTATAAGTTAGAATGCTGCACTTACGATATTAGGGGAATTAGGTATAAGCCAGATTTTTTTATCTTTGATTCTACGTATACTACGATTACTAAAATAGTAGAGATAAAAGGACTGGATGATAAAGCCACTGCTCTACGGTACCTAGCTTCGTACAAAGATTTTTTTAATTCTATAGGAATCGACTACGAGGTTGTTTGGAAATTTCAAGGAATAGTGGCTAAATACGAACTCAAAAAAGAAGTAGAGGCTTGGGTTCAAAAATCTATAGAGACTTATGACCGTATTTCGGATGTTAGTGGAGAGAATAATCCAATGTATGGTAAGAAGCACAAGGCATCTACAGTAGAGCTTATAAGGCAGAAGGCATTGCTGAGACAGACTGAAGATTATCGAAAGCACAACTCCGAGCGACAAAAAGAGTATTTTAAAACGCAAGATGGCATTGAGAGGAGACAGCGGATTTCCGAGCAGAGGAGAGCTTATAACAGCCAGCGTAACCCAGTAGTGAGTAAAAACTGTAAAGAATGTAATAGTGATTTTGAGTCTAAGTATAAAAGCAATAAAGAATTTTGTAGCAGTAAATGTCTACGAGCATGGTCCTATAAAAACATACCGGACTATGGAGCACATAAACATAAACATAAATTAAAATAAAATGGCAAGATTAGTATCAATAGAGTTTATAGAAGCATTGAAGGATGTATATGATATAGAAGTAGAGAATAATCATAACTTCTTTGCAAACAACATATTAGCGCATAACTGTGAAATCGCCTTGCGTCCTTTTCAGTTCTGTAATCTATGTGAAGTAAATGTATCCGATGTTGAATCTCAAGAGGATCTAAACGCAAGAGTAAAAGCAGCTACCTTTATCGGTACTTTACAGGCTTCTTACACAAACTTCCACTACCTAAGACCAGTATGGCAACGTACAACCGAAAAAGATGCTCTAATTGGAGTAGGAATGACAGGAGTTGGTTCTGGAAAAGCTCAACTACTAGACTTAAAACAAGCAGCTGAAATCGTAAAAGAAGAAAATGAAAGAGTAGCTAAGTTGTTAGGTATTAATGCAGCAGCTAGATGTACTACGATAAAACCATCTGGAACTTCTTCGCTAACGCTAGGAACCTCCTCAGGTATCCATGCTTGGCATAACGACTACTATATCAGAAGAATTAGAGTAGGTAAGAACGAAGCAATCTACGATTACCTAAAAGCAGCTCATCCAGAGCTAGTAGAAGATGAATATTTCCGTCCACATGATACAGCAGTAATCTCAGTTCCTCAAAAAGCCCCTCAAGGTGCGATTCTAAGACATGAATCAGCTCTTGATTTATTAGAGAGAGTTAAACTTTTCTATATAGGCTGGATTAAACCTGGACACAGAACTGGACAAAATACGCATAACATATCAGCAACTGTCTCGATCAAACCAGAAGAGTGGAAGCAAGTCGGAGAGTGGATGTGGGAGAATAGAAAATTCTACAATGGATTATCAGTTTTACCTTATAACGGAGGAACCTATATACAAGCTCCTTTTGAGGACTGTACAGAAGATAAGTATACGGAGATGATGCAGAGCTTAACAGGCTTGGATCTAACTCAGGTAACTGAGCACCAAGACAACACAGACTTACGCTCAGAAGCAGCTTGCGCTGGTGGAGCATGCGAAATAGTATAAAGCAGTGGATAAGAGAGATTTTATACAAGGAGTACATTATTATTTAGAAGAAGGGAGGGTAGTTTTTACTACCCTTTACCTTTCTGAAAGAGGATTCTGTTGTGGTAATGGATGTCGTCATTGTCCATATGAACCAAGAGCAATTAAAAATAACACTATTTTAGAAAATAAAGTTGCTAGATTGGAAAAAGAGTCTTAATATTATAGAAATAAAACAGTAATTAATTATGGCAAAAGCTAAACAAACACAAGAAGCAGTAGATAACTACCTATTTGCAATAGGAACACCAGAAGGTGATATTCTCCTAAAAGTAGGAGAGGATGGTAATATTCTTGAACTAAAAGACGGAGCTACCCTAGAAGAAGCAGCAAAAGCCTTCTGGAACAGTTTCGAAGAATTCCTACCAGTACATTTATTTGAAATTGATGCACATCCTAATGATGCAGAACTAGGTTTATTAGTTAGACAAAGAGCACAAGCAAAATTAAGCAATAAATAGCATATGAAAAAACAGTATGTAACCCGTAAGGGAACCTTTGACTCAGGACACAGAGTTATGAATGAGAGGATGAAGTGTTTCAATATACACGGACACACTTACCTCTATGAGCTGGAGTTTGAATTTAACGAAATGGAAGAAATTGGCTATGCTATCGACTTCAAGGAAATCAAGAGAGTAGGCTGTCAATGGATAGATGATGTACTGGATCACGGTATGTTACTTAATCCAAAAGACATGGAGTTAATACAAACAACCAAGAACTACGGTAGCAAGTATTGGCTAATGTCTTTAAACGGAGCTGGAGAGTACTGCAATCCATCAGTAGAAAATATTGCTAAGGAGGTGTTTCTTGCAATGCAAGTTCTATTTGCTCCCTACAAGAACTTGAGTATCCACAGAGTGATCATCTACGAAACTCCGAACTGCTCTACAGTATGCAGTCAAGAATCTATTTCTACAGTAGAAACTGCTAACTGGTTCAAGGAAAGGCATAAAGAAGTCAATCAGTACGCCTTAGATAAGGGTATTTTTGAATATGATGATCGTAAATTAGTAAACTAATAAAAGCAAATAATACGTTATGGAAGACAAATTTTATTCTTTATACGACCACCTAGGTCGTGCAGCAGGACCAGCCTTAGGCTTTGTAGTAGCTAAATATGCTACAATTAGAAAAGAGCCAATACAGACAAGGCAAGTAGAAGTAAAAACCTACAAAGGAACCGTAAATCTCTATCGCAGACCGTTCCTAGAAGTATTCTTCAACGATAATCAGAACAGAGCAGCAATTGAGGCAGATACTAAATGGTATGAAGCTAAAATAGCAGCTAAGAGAGCAACAGCAAGTAAATAATAATTTAAAACATGGAGGTAAACTATGAAGTGTATTAAGAGTAAAGCAGACGGTACTATAAAGAGAGTAACCGATGTAGAGGCCTTTCAAATGGTAGGTTCTAAATGGAATTATGTGTCTAAGAGTGAATGGAAAAAGGCTACTAGAGTAACAGTAGAAGTAACAGCACCCGCTGTAGTAGAAGAAACCACAGTTGCTGAAAAGCAATTAAAACGTAAAAAGCAAAAGTAATGAGTAAAATAGTATTTCTATAGCTTGTAAGTGGTGTTTTGAGTAAAAATGATACTATTTATTATAAATAAAGTGATATGAAATTTACTCAAAAAATGGACTGGAGAAGGTTAAACTATATGGGAGAGCAAAGAGTTGCTTACTACGAAACTGTAATTAGACCGTTAATCTGGAAAGGAGTGACTTTTAAGAAAATGCAAGACGAAGGTTTAATTCTCTGCTCTTATCCAACTGCAAAACAGCTTACTAAAGATCATGGAACAGTCGAGGATTTGCAGAAAGCGATCGAAAATCAAGCAGAAGGGAAAAAAGAAGGAGGTAGGTCCACCAAGGGAAAAGTAAGCCCGTTAAAAGGACGTAAGTATGAGGATTTTATGGATCCGGAAGTAGCTGCAAAGAAAAGAGCTAAAGCTAGTAAATTTTGGAAGGAGGATAATCCTAGAAAGTTTTTTACAGGAAATAATATAAGTAGAGGACAGTTACTATTGTTTGAAAAGATAAGAGATATATTTCCAACTGCAGTTATTGAATACGAGATAAAAGCTCCAGGTAAGACTTATTATTTAGACGTAGCAGTACCAGAGTTAAAACTTGATTTTGAGTACGATGGATTCTACTGGCACTCCTTTCCAGACGCTATTGAAAGAGACGCTAAACGAGATGAGTACCTACGATCACAAGGTTGGAAAGTCTTCAGGTACTCTTTCAATGCAAAAAATCAGTTGGAAGTTCAAGAGGAATTCATTAAATTAAATTTAAACATTAATAACGCATGCCAGTTACATTAATACAGCAAAAACCCACCTTTACTAAGAAAGTAGAAGGTGAAAACAAGTTAGCAATATCTGAAATGTTTTCAGATACCATACAAGGAGAAGGACCACATGCAGGGGTTATCTCTACATTTATAAGATTGCAGGGATGTACCTTAAAATGTGTATGGTGCGATACCATAGACGTATGGCCAGAAGGTAACGAATACTCCTTCGATGAAGTTTTTGAATTGTTCGAATCAATCAATTTAGTAGAGAGATTCAAGTCAGGTCAACATTTAATATTAACAGGTGGGTCACCTCTAAAGCAAGAGAAAGAGTGTATAGCTTTCTTAAAAGCGTTTGTAGCTAAATATGGTTTCAAACCATACGTTGAAGTAGAGAACGAAGCAGTGTTAATGCCATCAACTGATTTTGTAGATTTGGTAGACTGGTGGAACAATAGCCCGAAATTAGATAACTCAGGAATGAAAGAGAGAGTAAGAATTAAACCGCTCACACTTACGTATATGGGAAGCTTGCCTAACTCCATTTTTAAGTTTGTTGTTAACAGCAAAGAAGATTGGAACGAAATCTACGAAACATTTATACAGCCTGGATTTATCAGCAAAGATAAAATTGTTATTATGCCGGAAGGTCAAACTCAGGAGGAGTTGAGTAAAACTAGAGAATTAGCCGCTGATTTAGCTATAAAGGAAGGAGTTAGGTTCACTGATAGATTACATGTAACTATTTGGGATAGGGCTACTGCCGTGTAACTTTTCGTAATTCCAACTATTTATAATCAAATAGTGGAGTATGAAATCTGGAATATACCAAATTAGAGATTTATGTAATAATAAGGTTTATATAGGAAGTACTAGAAACCTAAGAAGTAGAGAGCTGGAGCACTGGAGATCTTTAAGGAATGGTAAGCATCATAGTCCTATACTACAAAATGCATACTGTAAATACGGTAAGGATGTGTTTATTTTTGAAGTACTGGAACTTGTAACTATAAGCGAACTCTTAGAAAGAGAGCAGTATTATATAGATACTCATCAACCTGAGTACAACATTCGCAAGTACGTGACTGATCAAAGGGTAGGTTATGTAACTACGTTAGATACACGTAATAAGCAGTCATCAGCACGCAAAGGCAAAAGCTACCACACTGTAGAGCAGATAGCTAAAATAAGACAGGTACACACAGGTAAAACTGTAAGTAAAGATACAAGAATGAAACGAGCAAGAGCAGTGCTACAAGTAGATCCGGAAACTAGTAGAACAGTACAGGAGTACTATTCGATTCAAGAAGCCTTTAAAAACACAGGAATAAATAATATAGCCGGAGTTTTAAGAGGATATCAGAAAAAAGCAGGAGGGTTTTTGTGGAAGTACAAAGAGGAGCGTATCTCTGATTTAGAAATGTACGAAACCAAAGCTGAAAAGAAAAAAGCAAATATTACAGAAGGAAGAAAAAAAGCATCTGAAAAAGTCAAAAAACCGGTCGGGCAGTATGATAAAGTTACCGGAGACTTAGTACGATCATACAGAAGTGTTAAGGATGCTGAGATAGCATTTAATAAGTCCTCTCATAGAATCAAAGGTAATATCAGCAATTGCTGCGCTGGTAAACAAAAAACTGCCTACGGGTTTATCTGGAAATTTCTTTGAGGTCAACCCTTACGAATATTTGGAAAATCGAAATAAATAACATATCTTTAAATTATGATAGCAAGTATTATTTACCGGATAGTGTATATTCCTATAATTTATAAGACCTTAAACGTATAGTATGACAATAGATAAAACAGAGCTATATAAGCTCTACATGGAATGGGTAGATAAAGTAGCAGATGAATATGAATGGAAAACTCATTTCGGACCTAAAGAGATAGTATATGCTATTGCTAGAATATTAGAAGAACATCCTGAATTAATATTAAACAATAAAAACAAATATGACAGTAGCATTTTTAACATTAGTAGTACTAGTAGTAGCAGTACTTGTACTTGGAGTACAGAAAGCAAAAAAGAAAAGAGGTGGTGTACCTCCTGAACAATTTAACATAGATTGGGATAATGAAGTTAAGTAAAGCATTAACAACAGCAGATAACTATTTTACTTTTATAGAAGATAGAGGAGCTGGAACTCTCTTTTACCTTGCCAAGAAAAAAGATGGAAAGGAGGGAGAGATGATATTAGAATCAGTTTTAATAGATACCACAAACCGAGATCTAACACTCAAGATACTAGAGAGGACTATGAAGCATCCAAACTTCCTAGCCTTTCCTGGTACTCCTGAATTTTATGAAATTGTTGGAGAATTCGAAAAAAGTTTGTAAGGTTAATTTATTAACTAAAAATAAATAATTATGAAAACTTACATAATAGTAAGACTACAAGTGGATGGAATACATTGCTGGCCTGCAGCAAAAGAAGTATTTCCGGAAGTGGCTTTTTTGTCTGATCCACACAGACATGTTTTTCACATTGAGGCAAAGAAAGAAGTATTTCACGATGATAGAGATGTGGAATTTGTAATGTTTAAGAGAGATATCCTAGACTACCTAAGAGCCTTTTATTATAGATCTCAGAAAAGAGCTCATGACTTTGGAGCTATGAGCTGTGAAAAGATAGCAAAGGATATTCAAAAACAATTTGACTGTAAGTCAGTAACGGTGTGGGAGGACCTTGAAAATGGAGCAACAGTTGAAACAGAGTAGCCTAATACTGCTATTTGGTAGGATCTGCAGTGGGAAAGGAACCTATCCCCTAACCGGTCGTAGAATTTCAGTATCTGCAATAGTTAGAAATCTAACAGGACCAGGCACTAGATCAGATCTACAAAACACTAGGTCCTTAGATAGTTTGATAGCTAATACGATAGTATCGGATATTCATAGGTTGGAGGGACTAGAGCATTGTGATGATATCATTGTAGATGGTATTAGACAGCTTAGTATAGTGGAGAAGGTTCTAAAGCATTTTCCAGATGCTCTACTTGTTTGGTTAGAGGTTCCTACAGAGGAACGCAAGAGACGATATGAAGCAAGAAAGGATGGTAGAGATACAGAACCTTTCGAGGTAGCAGATAATAGACCAATAGAGTTGGAGTGCCAGAAAATCTACGAAACGTATAAAGATAGGCTAGTAATTGTAGATAATAGTTAGGTTTTGAGTTAATTGCCAACTATTTATTATAGTAAAAGCTGCGGCAACAGCTAACAAAATATTTGGCTCAAGGTTTAACTGGGTATTGCCGTACTCTTTTAAACTAAGAGCCTTTTTTATTTACTATGATAACTGGAATTTATAAAATAACAAGTCCGACAGGAAAAATATACATAGGACAAACTATCGACATCCAGCGAAGATTTGACGAATATAGAAAAATGCGAGCATGTAAAACTCAAATTATACTATATAAATCTTTTATAAAATACGGAGTTGATTCACATAAATTCGAAATAATTACCGAGTGTAAAACAGAGGAGTTAAATTACTGGGAGAGATACTATCAAGAGCTATTTCAATCAACTAGTTCGATGGGTTTAAATTGCTACTTAACAAAGGCTGGTGATAAAAGCGGAAAGATGTCGGAGGATTCTATCAGAAAGAGACAACAAACCAGAATTAAAAACGGTACAAATAAACCATCGAAAGAAACCATTGAAAAAAGAGCACAATCTAGACGTGGTAAGAGAGTGGGACCTCAAGAAAGAGTGCAGTGCCCTCATTGTAGCAAGGTCGGTGGTATCAGTAATATGAAAAGGTTACACTTTGATAATTGTTATAGTATGACTGGCGTAAAGATTAAAGGATCTCCTAGACCAACCATGATAGGTAATACATACGCTAAGGTACATAAAGGAAAACCAAAAGAGATAGTAGAGTGCCCACACTGTAAGCAGAGAGGAGGTAAACCGCAGATGATACAGTGGCATTTTGAAAACTGTAAAAATAAAGTTGGAACATTAGAGAATATTTAGTATTTTTCAATATAAATTAATAATAACAAGCAACTATGGAGCTTAATTACATTGACCATGCGAGCAAGATGCCGCACTTAGATTTCAAGTACGATAACACGTACTACCCAGACGATTCAGAGTTACCAGATCCACAACAACAGCCTATTCTACCAGGAGCAAAAGTACCTATTCAGAAAGTAGGCATCGGTCCCGTTGATTTGCCAATTAAGTTGATACGAAGAGATGGTACTGAGCAGACTTTACATGCAAAGGCTTCTTTGTACGGATCTCTCGATGATCCTGAAGCAAAGGGGTTGAATCTAAGTAGATTTTACTTGCTAATGCACGACAAGGTGTCAAATAAGTTATCAATTGATGGACTTAAGGATATATTGAAAGAGTTGCAAAAAAAGCAAAATTGCAAAGATGCTTACTGCAAGCTGCGCTTCTCTTATCAGTGGGATCAAGAAGCGCTTAGAACAAGAGAGGAGTTATCATCCGATGCCCCTAGCGAAGAAGTATTTAAGGTTGTTGAGGGTGTTAAACTTAGCCACAATAAACTAAGAGGTCACATTTTCTACAACTGTGAACTAGAAGGACAATTGCATGGTGATGCGTACGCTTTTTACTTAACTGTAGATTACATATACAGCAGTACCTGTCCATGTTCTTTTGAATTATCGCAGGATGCAAGAGAGCGTAGAGGTAAGGCTGCTAATGGACACAGTCAACGTAGCGTAGCACGAATAAAAGTTCAGTTTGACCCCAGTGAGGTAGTTTGGATTGAAGATTTAGTTGAACTAGCAAGGCAGCAAGTACCGACTGAAGTTCAAATAGTGGTAAAGAGGAGGGATGAGCAAGCATTTGCAGAGTTGAACGGATCTAATCTAATTTTCACAGAAGACGCTTCTAGGTTATTATATGCAGGATTGGATGAGTGGTTTAAAGCTGGGAAGATTTATGATTTCTCAGTAGTAACGGAGCACATTGAGTCATTGCATCCATGGTCAGCAACAGCTATTGTTTATAAAGGTGTTGATGGAGGTTTAAGATAAAAAACAATTAAATGAATTATTTTATGAAACAAATTAAATTTGGTTACATATCACCAATTAACTACCTACACCTAATACCAGAACATCAGACCTTTCACCTAGTACTATCCTACTATCTTAGAGATCCTACCTATCTCGCTTTTTACAAGAAAAAACAGGAAAGAGGGGATATTATTATATGCGATAACATGGCCTTCGAGCTAAAGAAGAGCATTCCAGCAGAGGAACTTATTGGGATAGTAGAGGACTCTGGCTTATCCCCAACTTATCTAGTAGCTCCAGATGCCCCATTTCAGAGGTGGGAAGTTACTTTGGAATCTACTTTGGATTTTATTGAAAGAGTAAGAGACACGGAATACAAGGTAATGGCTGTACCTCAAAGCGTAAAAGGTGATTGGAAAGGCTGGTTACAGTGTTATTCTAATATGGCTGAGAATGATGATATTGCTGTAATAGGAATGTCTATCTTAGGTATACCAAATGCCTTCTGTTCTCTGACAGGCACAAGTGACATTGCCTATAATCGTATCTTTGCAACAAGCTTTCTAATAGAGAATGGTTTAGCTATTCCTGAAAAGTGGCATCACTATTTAGGCTTAGGGGGAGGACCAAGAGAAATACTAATACAAAGACAGTTAGGTTTAATGGATAGCAATGATAGCTCTTCACCATTCTGGCATGGTTATTTAGGTATCGAGTTTGATGATAGTTTATGGGGACTTAAAGACGGTAAATCTAGGATCGAAGTAGATTTTAAAGCTCCTTACTCAAGAGATGCAGAAGCAACTATTAAAAAGAATATTGCATACATGGAGGACCTAATACTAAAAGAAGATGAGCACCTTTAATCCAAATAACGAGGCAGAAGGCTTAGGAGATATCATAGCAAAGATAACTCACAGATTGGGACTAGCTAAGATAGCTGAGGACATAGCTCATGCTGTAGGAGAAGAGGATTGTGGATGTGAAAGAAGGAGAGAAACCTTAAACGAATTATTTCCATTTAAAAATAAAAAAGAAGATGACACTAAACGCGGAACAGATAGTTAGTCAAGGACTATTAAAACTAGAACACACGCAAGGTAAACCTGCACAGGTAGGTTACGACTTATCACTAAAGCAAGTAGATAAGATAGGAGGAAACGGAGCAGTAAAAGTTGGTAAAGTACTAAAAGATAGTACTCAACTAACTACCTACACTCCACATCCATTAATGAATCTTGATGGAGCATCAGGATGGCTTTTGTTTCAAGGAGTCTACAGCATAACCTTCAACGAAGGATGCAAGATACCAGAAAACTATCTAGGATTAATTAGACAGAGATCATCCCTACTAAGAAACGGTACAGTCCTACACTCATCAGTATTTGATCCAGGATTTGAGACTGAGTTTATGGGAACAGTTATGGTTGTAAATGAAACTATATTTATAGAGGAAGGAGCAAGAGTTGCTCAGATTTACTTCCACGAATGCACTCCAGTTGGAGCTGATAATCTATACAACGGCCAATTCCAAGGCGATAAACAAAGGACAGCAAGCTAATTATGCAAGAAAAAAGTTATGTTTTAGTAAATGATTTAGAAACTTTCCGAGAACTGATAGAGCACATAAATCAACACGAAATACTAGCTTATGATACGGAGACCGATAGTCTGAATCCTAGAAGAGGACAGATAATCGGTTTCTCTGTCTCAGGCGAAGTTGGAAGGGGGTACTATATGCCTACTATGGTTTTTGAGAATGAAGCTCTAAGAGAGGTGAGTCTAAATGGAAAAAGGTGTCACGATCTAGCTAAATATGCTATACAAAAGCTAGTTGGTAAGAAGTTAGTGATGCATAACGGATCTTTCGATGGAAGGTTTACGAAATGCTTTTATGGTATAAACCTAATTCCATCAATCTACATAGACACTGCACTACTCGTGCATACTGTGAAAGAAGAAGGTGCGTTTGGTATTGGAGGCAAGCCTTTCGGTCTTAAGGAAATAGCAAGACTAATTCAGGACAAGATCGGTATTGATGTTGAGAAAGCAGCGAATGAAGAGCAGTTAGAACTAAAAGAGAGCATCAAGAGAAGTGGTGGCAGTACGAGTAGAGATAACTATGAGATCTTCAAAGCAGACATGGACATTCTAGCTAAGTACGCAGCAGCGGATGCTGACTTGACTCTTAGAATATGTAACCACTTCCTAGAGATATTGAAGGAGGAAGGACTTGAGAAGTTTTTCTTTGAGGATGAGGTAATGCCTCTCTACAGAGAAGTTACGATTAGAATGGAAGAACACGGTGTTAGACTTAACATTCCTCTAATAGAAGAAACTAAAAAGAGCATTACAGCAGACTTACAGAAGCATGCTGACTTAGTAGTACAGGAATTGCTAAGTCTTCCTGAGGTTAGAACTTGGATTATTGAAAAAGCAACTACGGAATATCCTCCTAAGAAGGCTGGAACCTTTGCTCAGCGTTTATTAGAGATTGAAGGAGTGGAGCTTCCAAGATCCGAAAAGACGGGAAAATTTTCTATAAACAAATTAACTGTAGCAGGACTACCGGATGGTCCAATCAAGAGTTTTCTTTTGACTGGAGATTCTGAGTTTCTAACGAAAGAGCAGATTGTAAAAGTTAGCTTAGGACTTTGGAAAGAAGATAATGGAGGAGTGTTCTTTAACATTCAATCCAAAGATCAACTAGGTCAGATAGCTTTTGGAGTGCTAGGAATCAAACCACAATCACAAACCACGAAAGGCAAAGACCAGTTCGACGAGGATCTAATTCAGTCCATAGGAGATGAACATACGTGGGCAAAGTATCTTAGAATTTATAACAAGCTAACTAAGATCAAATCAGCATATATTGATAGATTTCTAGATGCTGCGGATAATGAAAGATTTCATCCGTACTTCAAACAGAACGGTACAGTATCAGGAAGGTATGGATCAGATCTACAGCAGCTACCAAAACCATTAGAGGATGGTCAAGATGATCAAATTGTAATGGACTACACTAATGTAGTAAGGGCTTTCTTTATTTCGGATGAAGGTTATAAGCTAATTGACACCGACTATCAATCACTAGAACCGAGAGTATTCTCAGCTGTAACAGGAGATGAGGGATTAAAGACTATCTTCCGTGAAGACTTAGACTTCTACTCCTTTATTGCTATCAAGACTGAAAAATTAGAAGGGGTTAGTGCTCATACAAAAGCACCAAACTTTCTAAAGAAAGTAGATCCTGTCAAAAGACAAACTGCAAAGTCTTATTCGTTAGGGGTTGCTTACGGCATGTCAGGATATGCACTTGCAATGACTTTATCTGTAGACAAGAAAGAAGGAGAGAGATTAGTGGAGGGTTACTTGGATGGATTTCCAGATCTTAGGAAATGGAGAGAAGGATCGAGAGCTTTTGTGAAGGAGAACGGTTATATTAAGAATAAAGTAGGTCGTGTTAGACATTTACCTGTTGCAAAGGAGATTTATGCTGCAATGGGTGATAAGCTTCTCGAGGACTGGAAGTTTAAAAAAGAAATGGAAAGACAGTATGGAGTAGAAGAAATAACTAAACTGTATAGGGATTATAAGAATGCTCTAAATAATTGCCTCAACTACCAGATCCAGAGTTATTCTGCAAGCATAGTAAACAGAGCTGCTCTTAGAATCAATAGAAGATTTATAGAGGAAGGAATCGATGGACAAGTAATAGCTCAGATACATGACCAATTAGTTTGCCAAGTAAAGGATGAGGATACAAAGAGAGCTTGTGAGATTGTACAGGATTGTATGGAAAACACAACAACACTAGATGGAGTTCAGCTGATAGCAATCCCTGAAGTAACAACTAATATGAGAGACGGTCACTAAAAAATCTCTTGTTTTTCTTAATTCGTATATATTTATAACAAAGAGATACTTTGGTAGGTCTCTGTTATGAATTTTATTAATTAATCGTTCACCGGAAGGGAACACAAAACTTAAAACTATGGGCATATTTAGACCATTTGAGCTTGATCCATTTGACCTGCTCTGGAAAGACCTCTTCGAGACAAACTCACACTTCTCAGCAATTACGCAAAGAGTAACACATCCTGTCGATATCTACGACACAGAAACCGGAATTATTTTTGAAATAGCCGCAGTTGGCCTATCTCAAGAGGATATTGAAATCCTTACTGAGGGAGAGCAGCTACGTATTCGTTATGAAAAACCAACAAAAGAAGATCGTCCTGTAATCTACAGAGGTATCAAGAGATCATCATTTGATCTGACCTGGAAAGTATCATCCAAATTTGATTTAACAAAATTAGAAGCAACCTTAGATAAGGGACTACTGCTTTTAACAATCCCTACAGCTGAAAATACCTCTGTACGAAAGATTGAAATCAAGACACCTACAAGTAAATAATTAAAACGACCTACCAAAAATCTCTGTTATGTTTGCAAAAAAATTTTTAAATTTCAATGAAAATCTGTATGTTATAAAGAAGCTCATAAGGGAGGAGGATAATCCTAACATCGATACCTGGAAAGAGCATCTAAGAACGGATTTAGTATTAAGAAAAGACGGTATTCTATATTTTCTAGAATCAATCCCAGACCTAGAAATAGAAAAAGTAGAAGAGGTAGAAGTTATATAATAAAACAACAATATGAGTAAATTAAAACCAGTTAATGGCTATCTGATTATGAAGCCAATTGAAGAGCAGGAACAGACCTATGGAAACATAGTAATTCCTGACTTAGGAAAAGAGAGACCTGAGATAGGAGAGGTAGTAGCTGTATCAGCAACCTATAACTACAACTCTGATTCTTGGATACAGTCACAACTTGAAGTTGGACAAAAAGTGTTAATTCCTAAACTAGGAGCTTCACGTATCACCTTAGAAGGTGAAGAGTATTTCATCTGCAAAGAGCAAGATGTTTTTTCAGTATTAGTAAACGACACAACAAATTAAAAACATGAGTACACAAACAGTTTTCGGCATTGATTTAAAAAACAAACTATTAAGTGGTATCAAACAACTAAACCACTCAGTATCTTCTACTCTAGGACCTGGAGGTAGAACAGTTCTAATACAGGGACCTAACGGAGAGGTAAAAGTTACAAAAGATGGAGTAAGCTGTGCGAAAGCATTTGGACAGCTTGAAGATCAAGTGGAGGACTTAGGGGCACAGTTAGTAAAGCAAGTATCCATAAAATCTGCAAATGAAGCAGGAGATGGTACAACAACATCAACCCTACTTGCAACTACGATGGTTGAAGAGGGATTAAAACTAATTAACCAAGGATCTAATCCTGTTGAAGTAAAGAAGGGGATTGATGTTTATGTAAGAGAGGTTATAGAGCAACTAAAAGAAATCTCACAAGATATCTCATCACAAGATCAAATCAAGCAAGTTGCAACAATCTCAGCTAATAATGACGTAGAAGTTGGTACCTTAATCTCAACAGCAATTGAAAAAGTTGGAAGAGAAGGAATTGTTACGATTGAAGAATCTAAGACGGGTGAGACTAGTTTAGAAGTTGTTGAAGGTATGCAATTTGACAGAGGCTACAAATCTCCTTACTTTGTTACTAACAACAACACAATGCAGTCTGTGTTAGATGATCCGTATATTCTAATCTACGATGGTAGAATTACAACTGCTGCAGAACTATTAAACCCCCTAACAAAGGCAAACGCTGAGAATAAGCCGTTGCTAATTGTTGCTGAGGATATTGGTGATGAAGCTCTTGCAACTCTAATTGTAAATAAGATGAGAGGGATCGTTAAGGTTTGTGCAGTTAAGGCACCTGACTTTGGAGAAAGAAAGACTCTATTATTAGAGGATCTAGCAACCATGACAGGCGGTCAAGTGATTACAAAAGAGAAAGGCCATAAACTAGATAAACTAACTCCAGCACAACTTAGTGATTTGTTGGGAAAAGCAAGAACGGTTACAGTTACAAAAGAAACGACAACTGTTGTTGATGGTAAAGGTACTGTAGAGGCAATAGAATCAAGAGTTGAAGAAATCAAAAAGCAAGTCGAAGCTGCAACATCTTTCTACGAAAAAGAAAAGCTACAAGAGCGTTTAGGTAAACTAGTCGGAGGAGTTGCTATCATAAGTGTTGGAGGAAACTCAGACATCGAAATAAAAGAGAAGAAAGATAGAGTGGAAGATGCTTTATTTGCAACCAAAGCAGCCCTCGTAGAAGGAATCGTTCCAGGTGGTGGTATTGCTTTGATTAGAGCTGTAAAAGCTATTGTATTAGATAAGGACTCAACTAATGACAATCTGAAAGGATATGAGATCGTTAAAAGAGCCTGTTTTGCACCGTTTAAAACGATTCTAACAAACTGTGGGGTAGAAGATACCTTTTCAATATTAGGATCGATTAATATGGCTAATACCTTCGAAACTTACAATGCTAAAACTCAAGAAGTGGTTGATGCTATTGAGGCTGGATTATTAGATCCGACTAAGGTAACTCGTACAGCACTAGAGAACGCAGCATCGGTTGCAGGTACCATCCTAACTACAGAATCTGTAATTTTTGAGAAAAAGAAAGAAGATAAGGCAGATCCGATGGCAGGAATGGATATGGGATTCTAAAGTAAAACTATAAAGAAGACTCCTCCTAAGTGAGGAGTTTTTTTTTCTTTTGGTAAATTGAAAAAAGATTAGTATATTTATTATATAACAAACATGTTTACAATGGACCCAATCTTACACTTACTAGGACTTTGTGGTGATTCTTACAATCACTTTGATCTCCTAGGACTTCTAACAGCAAGTAATCCTGAAGTTCACTTTGCTATCCTATACTTAAAAGCTTATTTTAAAATATGGTAAGCAACTTAATAAAGGGGATTATTTGTGGAGTTATCGCAAATATCATAACTTTTTTTCAATTACAGGGAAGTCTAAAGATTCCAATCCTAAAGCAGAACCAAAACTTCGTAATATTACTAGGCATACCGATCTCATACTTATTTATGATATCAGTTAAGTACATGGTAGCTGCCTACGATGGTCAGCTATGGCCCTCTAGATTAATCGGTTTTGGAGTTGGAGTAATCATTTTTACAACACTTTCCACTCTCTTGTTCAAAGAACCAATAACACTTAAGACAGCAGCCTGTCTTCTTTTAGGATTAGCGATTATATTATTACAATTATTCTGGAAATAAAAAATAACACATGACACAATTTTACTATTTTAGCACTGCTTGGTGCGGACCTTGTAAGGCATTTAAACCTGTAGTACAGGAGGTTGTAGCAGAGAAAAACATTCCAATGCAGTTTATAGATGCTCAACATAACCAAGCACTAGCCCAACAGTTTGGAGTAACCTCAGTTCCAACAATCATAGCAGCAAAGAATGGCCAAACTGTATTCAGACACACTGGAGCAATGGCAAAGAGTGCTTTAGCAAACACCCTAGCTGCCCTAATTTAACTAACTAAACAAAATAAAAACATGAAAGCAATCATCACAGCAGCTGTAATCGCATTATTCTTAGTAGCTTGCGTAAACAGTTCAACACCAACTCCCACTACCGATTCTACAAAGGTAGATTCAGTAAAAGTAGACACTACAAGCTTAGATAGCGGTACAGTAGTAATACTACCTACAACTAAGTAGTAAACTTAAAAAAGGTCGAGGGAGCAAAAAAGGCTCGCAAACATTACCTTTTTAAACGAGAAAGATGTTTTTTTACTATTTATAATAAATTAAATAGTATGACATTTAAAGAATTTGTAATCAGTCTCTTTAAAGACGAGAGAGGATCAATATCAATCAAACCAGTAGCCGGCTTTATATGTACATTAGTACTATGTACTATAGTATTTTTAAAGTATACACCCGATACCACAGCTTTAAATGCTGTATTATTATTAGCAGTAGTAGGTATTGGTGCAGATACGGTAGATAAATTTAGCTTAAAAGGACTAAGTAAACCAGACCAGCAACCAAAACAACCCGAAGAAAACCAATAATTAATTTCTACAAAACCAAAATTAAGCCTCCTTTTTAGGAGGTTTTTTTATAAAATAAAGTTGTTTGGTCAAAGAATAGTTCTTATATTTAATTAAATAGAAAATTATGATAACAAAAGAACAGTTTGAAAGTTACCTAGCTGCTAAAGAAGCAATAGAAGACAAAGCACTTCAAGTAGCTGAGATATTAAATGAAGTAGATAAAGATAGATATCCACTTTATAAAGCATGTAGAGAGGTTGAAATCGACGAAGATGAGATTTTTATCCGATCAGAAACAGCTCATTACTATGATGATCCTGTAGGATTTAGCTTTAAACTAGAACTACTTTATAAATCAAATGAAGAGATTAAAGCACAAGCAATAACCGAGAGAGATGAACGAGTTAGACTGTTAAAAGAAAAACAAGCAGAAGCTCGTAGAATATCAGAAGCAGAATTGGAAGTAAAAGAAAGAGCTCAATACGAAGCATTAAAAGTAAAATACGAAAACAAATAAGTTATGCAAACAGAATACAATTTAGAGTTCCTGTTAGAAAATATAGGATGTTATGAAAGTGAGCAAATAGAAAATCTATTTCCAAAAGAAAGAGAAGTAGTTAGCTATGAAGATATACTACAGAGTAGTATTCCTTTACAGGATAAGTACTGGTTCTTTTGTTGTAGAGTTTTTACAAATAGTCAGAACCAACATCTTGCTATTAAAATAGCAGAAGCTGTTCTTCCTATCTTTGAAGAGGAGTACCCTAGTGATAACAGACCTCGTAAAGCAATAGAAGCTGCTAGGTTATACCTAGCAGGTGAGATAGGTGTAGAGGAGTTAGAGGATGCTGTGGATGCTGCTTGGGCTGCTTCGGATGCTGCTAGGATTGCTAGTGCTGCTAGGGCTGCTGCTAGGGCTGCTTCTAGGGCTGCTGGGGCTGCTAAGGCTGCTGCTTGGGCTGCTTGGGCTGCTGGGGCTGCTAACCCAAAATACACAAAAGAGCTAGAAGAATTATTAATTACATTCATTGAAGAAAACAAATAAAACAAGTTATGATACACACAATTAAAGGTTTCTTTAAAAGAATAAAAAACTTAGTAAGATGGTTTCCAATCATATGGAATGACCAGGATTGGGATCACAGATACATTTACGAGATTCTCAAATTCAAACTAAAGAATCAAGCAGAGTACATTGGATATCATGACAGACATCTACGTGCCCAACGTGATGCTCAAATTATGAGACTATGTGTAAGATTGATTGATAAGCTACAGAATGAATGGTATAGTGGTGAATATCAGGATTACCATGAACCAAAGTTCAATTGGAATGATTCTGAATCACAACCAGGTTACTGGGAACTAGATATCGAAGAAGATCCAAATCATCGTTTTGATGAATACTTTAGAAAGTATCCACGCATCTACAAGCAGGTTATAAACAATCCTGAACCTATCTTCAATAAAGATACTGTAGTAGGTATTGCTTTGAATATAGCACACATCAACGAAGAAAGAGCACATAAATTACTATTCACTATCCTTGAGAGGAATATTAGAAGATGGTGGGATTAAAATAAAGAATATGAATAAATCAACAAGATGGACAGACGGTATTAAAGTAAGACTAGTAGAAGACTATCAACGACACCCAGATTCAACTGTTTATAAAGCAGGTTTAGAATTAATAAATGTAGCAAATATGACTATTATAGGGACAGAGGAGAAGTTGTATTCAGGCGATGCTTATATAGATGGTAAATTACATATACTATCATTCCCAAGAGAAAAATGTATACTAATATGAACAATAAACTAGATAAACAATACACAGATTTACTTCAAGATATATTGGATAATGGAGTAAAGAAAACAGATAGAACAGGTACAGGTACACTATCAGTATTCAGTAGAGAAATTAGACATAAAATGTCTGATGGATTCCCGTTAAGTAACTAATGAAAGAAAAGAAACTATGTGATAAACATGGCACTTTACATCCAGTAAATATACCATGCCCTAAATGCTTGGAAGAGAAGAACAACTAATATTTATATACATGAAAGGTACACTATATCGTAATGAAGATAAGGTATGGAATATTAAATACCAATATGGTGATGTTAAATTAAGAGAGGAAGATATTACCGAAAAACTTCAAGAAGGACAAGAAGTAATGTTTATGTATGAAAAAAAGTTCCTAGCTTTAGAAACATTATGGTTTGCTAAAATCATTCCTCAACAACCAACCTGGTTAGATATTATTGAGAGATACGGTAGACCAGTAGGTGTACCTGAAGACGCATTAGCCTTCTGGGATTGGTTAAGAGAAAATTATCACCCACCTAAAAATAAATAATATGCAATACTTACTATTAATTCCTATTCTCCTATATTGTATAGGAGGTATTTTTGATGCTCTAATGGATACTTGTTCAGATCATTTTAGCATTAGTATTTTCAAAAACAAAAATCCAAACTATTGGAATAAGAACGTTAGCTGGACTAACAAGTATGTAGACAACACTCCATCCAAAGGATTCAAGAAGTGGAAAGGAATAGTCATACCTGTAGCTCTAACAGATGCATGGCATCTATTTAAGTCATTAAAGGAGATATTTAATTCGCTAGCAATAGCATCTGCAGCATATATTGGATTCCCATATGACTTTGGGTTAATTACATTATACTTTGTTATTGCAGGGATATCAAGGGATATTGTATTTGTTATCTTTTATGACCACCTACTAATAAATAAGTAATGACACTAGAAGGACAATACAAGTTACACCTCCAGGAACATCCAGAATCAACATTCACATTTGAGGAATGGGGAGAATGGTTAGGTGAGAAATTAGCTAAAGCATTTGAAAAATATGAACAATCAACTAACGATAGTAATACCGTGCAAGAATGAGGGGCTAAGATTGATGGGTACATTAGATCTACTTTACACACAGTGTATTAAATGTAGAATAATTTTAGCCGATTCATCAACAGGCCGTCTAGCTCTCACGGTAAATACAGTTCACAATTTTTATCCTGAGGTTGAAATAATAGAAGGGGGGTTACCTGCAGTAGCACGTAACAATGGAGCTAAGTTAGTTACAACACCTTACGTTCTATTCCTAGATGCTGATATGTATTTGAAGGACACAAAAATCATTCGTAAAGCATTACAGGTAACCATTAAAAAAGACCTAGACTTAGTAACGTGTCGATTCAAGACAACAACAGGTCAATACAATTGGGTGTACAGAATATTTGACGTAATACAGTTAATATCATGGATTACAAAGCCTTTTGCGATAGGTGGGTTTATGTTATTTAAAACCGAAACATTTAACCAATTAGGAGGCTTCAATGAAGAAGACAAGATTGCTGAGGACTATCATTTATCTCAGAAGATTAAACCCAGAAAGTTTAGCATCATTAACCGTTATGTACATACTTCGCCTCGAAGATTTTTTAACAAGGGTGTCCGGTACATGATTAAACTTGCATGGTCATCGTGGTTAAACAGAAATAATGAAAACTGGTACAAACAAGATTATGGATACTGGGATAAAGTATAAAGCAATTATAGTATCTGATCTACATTTGGGTACTAAGGACAGTAAGGCTAAGGAATTTATTGAATTCATAGACAAACATCCAACCGATCTACTAATACTAAATGGAGATATAGTGGACGGGTGGGCACTAAACAGAGGTGCTAGGTGGAAGAAACAACATACCAAAGTAGTATCTAAGTTACTCAAGCTATCAAATAAAACAAGAACAATTTGGATTAGAGGTAACCACGATGAATTCCTAACAGAATTTATTGGGAATACCTTTGGTAGAATTGAAATAAAGGAGAGCTACAAACTAGAAACATCACAACGTAGCTACTATGTCTTTCATGGTGACGTAATAGATGTATTCATAACTAAATACAAATGGCTGGCCAAGATAGGATCCATTGGATACGATCTAGCATTATGGTTGAATAGATGGTATAACAGGTATAGAGTATGGAGAAAGTTACCATATCAATCTATATCACAGAAAATCAAATCAGGTGTTAAAGCAGCCACCAATTATATTAATGACTTTGAATCGGCAGCTATTAAATTAGCACATCAAAACGGATGTCAAGGTGTGATTTGTGGACACATTCATCAACCGGCAGATCGTCATATTGGAAATGATCACTACTTAAATTCAGGAGACTGGGTTGAAAATAAAACAGCAATACTTGTTACTGATAATAGTATAGAAATAAAGTCTTTCTAAAAGTTGGAAAGTCAAAGTAGAGTCCTTATATTTAGTTTATGAAAACAGTTATAATAGGAGATACCCACGGAATGTCAACATGGAAACTAATAGTACATCAAGAGAAACCTGACAAGGTAATCTTTATTGGTGATTACTTTGATTCATTTGATATAAGTGGAGTAGAGCAGATTGCTAACTTCAAAGAGATTATTGAATACAAGAAATCAACAGAGTCAGAAGTAATAATGCTGATTGGTAATCATGATCATCACTACTTCCCTGAAATCGGAAACACCGGTACAAGCGGATACCAACAAGGTATTGCACCTAATATCACTCAAGTGGTAGACGAGAATAGAGAACATCTACAAATGGCATACCAATTTGATGGTGTAATGTATACACATGCCGGTGTTAGCAGTAGGTACCTAGACGATGTATTTGGTAAAGAGAGGTGGAGAGTAAATAGTATCGCAGACTTATTAAACGATCTATTCAAATATAGACCCAAGATGTTTATGTTCTACGGTAGAGATCCGTATGGAGATGACATATACCAAACACCAATTTGGATTAGACCTAAATCACTAATGCATATTAACTACGATACATTACGTAAAGAAGTAATCCAAGTAGTTGGACATACAGTACAATCTCAAATTGATATCGAAGGTAAAGCCACAGGAGGTAGATACTACTTCATTGATACGTTACCAACATCAGGTGAGTATTTAATTTTGGAAGATGGTAAATTTAAAGTTGGAAAGTAGAAAAAAAGTCCTTATATTTAGTTAAATAAAAAGTTATGACACCAAAAGAAAAAGCACAAGAATTAATTGATAAGCATAATGTTTTTGCTATTGAAAAAGAAGCAATACAACATGCTATTATTACAGTTGAGGAATTAATCCAAAATGTATTTGATACAGATTACTGGATTTATGTACATCAGGAATTAGAAAAGTTGTGAAGTATAAACTCTACTCATTCACCATTGACCTAACATCTAGGTTAGTAAACCACTACATCAAAACAAAGAAGTGGAATAAGATACCACCTATAGTAGATTTTAGAAAGAAATGGCTAGCTAGACAAATAAAAAGAGAAATAAAAGTTGGAAAGTAGAAAAAAAGTTCTTATATTTATTAAATAAAACAGAAACAGAGACTATTTATTAATACAATGACACGATCTATATTACATACAGGCAATTGGCAGACAGAGAGTAGAAATCTACTACCGGTGGCGTATTGTTTTAATATGATTAAAGATACAAACAAAGGGCGAATTAGTGACGGAGAAGCAGAATAAAGATTCTATAATAACCAATAACTAAAGAGCCCTGACCACAAAATCAGGGCTTTTTTATTTTAATTAAAAAAAAAGTTAAGATTTGTTAAACAAATTGTAGGTAGATCGAAAAAAAGTCCTTACATTTAATATATAGAAAGAGATAATAACAATGGTGCTTTAGCTGAGATGGATTAGCGGAAGACTGAAAATCTTCAGAGTGGAGATCGTTACTCCAAGGTACCACATAAACAAATTTAACAATGAAACGAAAACGAGACAGTGTCCTCTAATTAAAAAGCTAAGGAGGACTTATAGATAGCATATCAATTCCTCTTAACTCAGTTGGTAGAGTACGATACTTTTAATATCGGAGTCAGCAGTTCAAGCCTGCTAGGGGAAACGTAAAAAGTAGTTGAAATGGAAAAGTTAGATGTGTTCATGAAGAGGATGGAGAAACTGGGAATAGAAATAAAACTAGGCAGTAACTTTCCTTGGATTTATATCGATGAAATAAATGGTAAAGAAATAGAAGAGGATGATTACTTCTATGGTAACCATGGATTCACAGTAGCCTTTTATCCAATCAGATATGGGCAGGAGATGAAGTTCACCGATATAACAGAGATCTTTAAATTGATAAGGAAATATAGATA
>Ga0214164_1000105_pt1 | contig 54419 bp, 46 predicted proteins | sample TroBogepilimnion_13_FD_153003 | JGI IMG/M metagenome (GOLD analysis project Ga0214164, IMG submission 153003) | Freshwater microbial communities from Trout Bog Lake, WI - Practice 03JUN2009 epilimnion v4 | ecosystem: Environmental > Aquatic > Freshwater > Lake > Epilimnion/Euphotic zone ... | reverse complement strand
CGCCCGCTGCGCCTGTTGCGCCTATCGCGCCGGTCGCGCCCGTCGGGCCCGCTGCACCGGTCGGACCGGCTACGCCAGTCGCGCCCGTAGAACCAGCGCCGGTAGCTCCAGTGGCGCCGGTCGCGCCCGTCGCGCCCGTCGCGCCTTTTGCGCCGGCCGCGCCGGCAGCACCTGCCGCACCCGTTGGACCCGTAGCGCCGGTCGCGCCACCCGCAGGACCGGTGGCGCCGGTTGCGCCCGTCGATCCTTTCGCGCCCGCCGCACCGGCTGCACCGGTTGCGCCTGTTGCACCGGCAGGGCCGGTTGCGCCCGTAGCGCCCTTGTCTAACGTTTCAACATCAAGATCGTACGTAATGGACCCAGAGGCACCGGCGGTCAGCACCAAGGCGTAACTGCCGTCAGGGGGCGCGGCCACCCAACTGGCACTAACGGATGCGGCTGTCGACGCGGTCACCGTCATCGCCACTCCGCCTACGGTCACCGTCGGTGCCGTCGCACAAGCACCCGTCGCCGTGGTGCAGAAGCCGCTACCGGCGATCGTCACCGAAGTAGGGGTTCCCAATGCTGAATAGGTCGTGGTGATCGAAGTAATCGCAGGCGCGGCAAAGGCCGAGCCCGTGGACATACCCAAAGCAGCGGCTATGCTCAGCCGTAGGCTCAATGAGCGACGCATTTTATAGATCCCCTGATTTAATAATTCTGTCGACCTCACTGAGTCGCCGCACAAGGAACTCAACCCCTACGTTGAGGTAGGGTGACTTCTCATTGACACGGGACTGGATGGTGGACGCACTGCATACGGGGATCTGCGACGAAAAGCCCCTGATTAGACATAATTAGCGAAATGCCTAACATAATCGCTGCGGCCCTTGGCGTTGGGACCTTCGGTCGCTGGCAGTCGGCTCTCGGTTGCGGTTTCGACCATCCCATTGGTCGCGAGTCGCCGCCATGCCCGCCGCGCGGTATGCTGCCGACCGAGATGCTGAGCGGACACTGACCGAAGACCATGATTGTCATACGCAAACGCGCAGAGCGCGGCCACACCAACTTGGGCTGGCTCGACAGCTGGCATACATTCTCGTTCGGGGAGTACCACGACCCGCGCTACATGGGATTTCGCAGTCTACGGGTCATCAACGATGATCAAGTCGCACCGAGCGGCGGCTTCCAGACTCACGCCCACCGGGACATGGAGATTATCTCCTACGTCATCTCGGGCGAATTGGAACATAAGGACAGCCTAGGGAACGGATCCGTGATTCGTCCTGGCGACGTGCAGCGCATGACGGCCGGCACTGGGATCCGCCACAGCGAATACAACTCGAGTCACGCGCTGCCGGTCCATTTTTTACAAATCTGGATCTTGCCGGAGCAGCCCGGCCTGCGCCCGTCGTATCAGCAAAAGCATTTCCCTGCGACGGAGCGAACCGACCGATTGCGTCTCGTTGCGGACCGTCACGGCACCGGGGGCGCGCTGACCATTCATCAAGACATCCGCCTCTACGTCGGCAATCTGAATACCGGCGTCGCCCTGGAACTGCCGCTGCAACACGACCGTTACGGCTGGCTGCAAGTCGCGAAGGGGACGCTGTCGATTCAAGGGCAAACCGTCCAAGAAGGCGACGGTGTCCTCGTGGGTGAACAGGAAAAACTTTTGATCACTACGCCCTCTCACGCCGAAGTCCTGTGGTTTGATTTCGCCTAACGTTCCACCGACCGCACAGCATTAAGCCCACGATGAGCCAACCGACACCCATCTTGTCAAAAACCGAGTTTCTCCGGACGCAAGCGGTCGTCACCGATGCCTTGACGGGCGTTGACCGCATCACGCTCGGGCGTCAGCGTAGGGTTGCCATCGAACGCAAAATGGACGGATCGGAAGTCACCGGCGCCGATCGGGCGGCTGAGCGGCACCTTCGCGCCGTCCTCAAAAAACACTGGCCCGCCGATACCATTCTGGGCGAGGAATACGGTGGAACACTCGCGCTGTCGGGTCGTTCATGGCTCATCGATCCCATCGATGGTACGGCATCCTATGTATTGGGCATCGGCACCTTCGGTACGTTGATTACCCTGCTCATCGACGGCGTGCCAGCCTATGGATGCATTCATCTCCCCGCGATGAACGAGACCACCTACGCGGCCGTCGGGCAAGGTTGTTGGCTGCGTCAAGGCTCGTCACGACCGAAGCAAGTTCGCGTCGGTACGCCGCGTCCGTACGGCCAAGCGGATGTTGGCCTAACCAGTTATAAGGTCACGGACCTCGGTAAGCCGCGAGGCCCGTGGCGACTGTCGCGACTACTGCCGGAGGTAGGACGAGTGCGCCTCGTCGGTGATTGCGTGCAGTACGCTCTGCTCTGTCGAGGGGAATTGGACGGCGCCCTCGACCCTCGAATGAGTGCATGGGATATCGGCGCGCTAATGGTCTGCGTCCGGGAGGCCGGTGGCTACGTCGCCGACTTCACCGGCACCGATCGTGACGTTCTGACCGCGAGCACATTCATGGCGGCGAGTTCGAAAGCACTGATCAAGCGGATGGCCAAGGCGATCGCACCGCTCTGAGCACACATCGCCTCGAGTCACTGCCCGTCAGCACGCGGTGACGGTAGTATGCGCGGATGCTGCACACCTCTACGATCGTTCAATTCACCACACTCGACTGGAGCATTATCGCCCTCTCGATTGTGATTAGTTTCTTGCCGGCACTGTTTTTCTTTCGCCGCGCCAGTCGCAATACCAGTGAATTCTTCACGTCCGGGCGCGCCGCCCCCTGGTGGCTCGTCGGCATCTCCATGGTGGCGACCACCTTTAGCACGGACACACCGAATCTGGTGACCAATCTCGTCCGCCAAGGCGGCGTGTCGTCCAACTGGTTGTGGTGGAGTTTCCTACTGACCGGAATGCTCACGGTATTTCTGTACGCCGGACTGTGGCGCCGTTCCGGCGTGCTCACGGATCTCGAATTCTACGAGATCCGCTATTCGGGGCCTGCTGCTCGTGCACTGCGCGCGTTTCGGGCGGTGTTTCTCGGTCTCTTCTTTAATTGCATCATCATCGCCGCCGTCAACTTATCCGCGGCCAAAATCGGCAATGTGCTGCTCGGCTGGCCCATGGGGCAAACGCTGTTGGTGTGCGCAGTCATGACGATTTTTTTCGCGTCGATCTCAGGCCTCTGGGGTGTCCTCGTCACCGATACATTGCAGTTCGGCATCACCATGACGGGCACATTCGCGATGGCCTATTTCGCACTGCAGCAACCGGCGGTGGGCGGGCTCGCGGGTTTGTTGGCACAGGTTCCGGCGTCAAAGCTCGCGTTACTGCCGGATTTCGGCGATTGGCCGACCACCCTGTCAGTGCTCATCCTGCCCCTGACAGTACTGTGGTGGAGTGTCTGGTACCCCGGATCGGAACCGGGAGGCGGCTCTTACATCGCGCAGCGCATGCTCGCCGCTCGAAGTGAGCGGGACTCGATTACCGGCACCTTACTCTTTCAGGCTCTGCACTACGCGTTACGCCCGTGGCCTTGGATCCTCGTCGCTCTTGCGTCCACGCTCGTGTATCCACGCTTACAAGATATCGCGAATGCGTATCCTTACGTGGATGCTCGCCTAATCGGTGATGACATCGCCTATCCGGCGATGATGCGATTTCTTCCGGCGGGTTTTCTAGGGTTCGTGGTGGCGGGTACGCTCGCTGCGTATCGATCGACGGTAGAGACGCACCTCAACTGGGGCACATCCTATCTGGTGCACGATTTCTATCGTCGCTTCTTGAACCCCGGTCAATCCGAGCGGCATTACGTGACCGCCGGCCGTGTCGTCACGGCGGGACTAATGATCATTGCGGCAGCGACCACCTACGCCCTTGGCACGGCGAAAGAAGCGTTTGATTTAATTTTGTCCATCGGCGCCGGGACCGGGCTTCTGTATCTGCTGCGCTGGTATTGGTGGCGGATCACCGCGTGGAGCGAAATCTCAGCCATGCTCTGCTCGTTCGTCGTCGCCATCGGATTTTTCGTAGCGCGGAAGTGCGGCTACGCCATTCCTGAGACGGTGAGCCTACTGACGTCAGTCGGCGTCACGACTGCCGTATGGCTCACGGTCACGCTTGTTGGTCCGCGTACGGATGACGCTACGCTCGATCGGTTCTACGCCCTCACACGGCCAGCCGGCGCGGGATGGGCCTACGTCCGTCAACGGTCTAAGGCCGCCGAATCGGCAGACTCTCTGCCGCAGGCGCTGTTGGCGTGGGTGCTGGGATGCGCGTTTGTGTATTCGGCGCTCTTCGGAACGGGGGCTTGGCTGTACGATCGCTGGCCCCAATTCGGCGTCTGTGCGGTGATCTGCCTCTTGAGCGGGTACGGGACGTGGCGCAACCTTCGTGCCTATCGGGCCCCGGCATGACCACCACTCAAGCGGTCATTTTGGCGCGAGGCCTAGGCAGCCGCATGCGTCAAGCGCAAGGCCTGTCGTTAACCCCCGAACAGGACGCCGCTGCCGTGCAAGGCGCGAAAGCGATGATGCCGTTCGGACGACCCTTTTTAGATTATGCGTTGTCCCACTTGGCGGATGCCGGTATCACCCGCGCCGTGTTGGTCATCGGTCCCGAGCATCAAGCGATGCGGGACTATTTCCACAACACGGCAACGGGCCGCCGAGTCAATCTCTCGTTCGCTGTACAAGAACGACCTCTCGGTACGGCCGATGCGGTGCGGGCCGCGGAAGCACAGGTTGGCGCATCGACGTTCCTCGTACTGAATGGCGATAACCTTTACCCCACCGAAACGATACGTCGACTCGCCGCTCTCGAGGCCCCGGGACTTGCAGCGTTTACGGCCGACTCCCTGATAACGGGCGCGGGGCTTTCACCGGAGCGCTTATTAAAATTCGCGCTGCTCGATATCGATGCCCAGAATGTTCTTCAGGACATCCACGAAAAACCCGCTCCGGATCATCCGCTGGCGCTGCGTCGCGAGCGCTACGTGTCGATGAATTTGTGGTCGTTTACGTCGAGTATCTTTAGCGCAATCGCTGCAATCACACCGTCTCCTCGCGGAGAGCTGGAGATTCAGGACGCCGTCCGCACCGACATGCGCGCAAATGGTGTCGCGTATCGCTGCATGCTGTCGGATGAACCGGTTCTAGACCTCTCCAGTCAGGCCGATATCGACCCTGTGGGGCGTTATCTCGCCGCACTGAATCCGAGGCCCTAGTGGTGCGGCGCTACTTTATTCCCGGTCGCATTGAGTTGGTCGGTAAGCACGTTGATTATGCGGGGGGTGCCTCACTGACCTGCGCCATCGACCGCGGACTGACCGTGTCTGTCGAACGGCTTGAGACACCTATCCTCAGGCTCGAATCCGATTCCCGTCGCGATCGTGCGGAACTCCCGCTCACCAGCGAGTGCGCGGTTCCGTCCGAGCACTGGAGCACCTACGCTGCCGCGGTCATCCGGCGTCTCCAGCGCGACTTCCCCTCGGTGCGTCAGGGCCTTTCCGTTGCGATTGAGTCCACGTTGCCTGAATCCGCAGGTCTGAGCAGTTCCAGTGCTCTGGTCATCGCCATCGCCACAGCGATCGTTGATTTCAACGGGTTGAGATCCCTACCGGAATGGACCGCGCGCATGCCGAGCCCTCTGGCTGAGGCTGAATATTTCGCAGCACTAGAGACCGGCGCCCCGTATCGGGACCTACCGGGTGATGAGGGCGTGGGGGTTGCCGGGGGGGCGCAGGATCCGATCGCCATTCTGTGCGCTCAGGAGGGTCACTGCGGACTGTTTGGGTATCTTCCGGCAGTGTCGCATCGTTACGTCGCCTGGCCCGAGGACTACGTATTGGCCATTGGCGTCAGCGGTGTCGAAGCGACCAAAACCGGAAACGCGCGCGCCGCCTACAACCGCACCGCGCAATCCGTCCGCGCCATGGTCCGCGCTTGGAATGCCCGGTCTGCGTCGGCACACCCGACATTGCAAGCGGCGCTGCTCTCGTCGCCCGACGCACTCGCGCAGCTGCGCCAAATAGCACGGGAATGCGTCGACGGATTTGAACCGGACTATCTGGTCGGTCGCTTAGAGCAATATCTCGTGGAATCGACTCGCTTAGTTCCCGGTGCGGTCGCCGCACTTGCGACCCGCCAACTCGCGTCATTTGGCGACCTGATTGCGGAGTCTCAGCGCCTTGCGGAATCCGGACTACGCAATCAAGTTCCGGAGACCGTCTCGTTGGTTCAGCAGGCTCAAGCGAACGGAGCCGTCGCCGCCTCTGCCTTTGGCGCGGGCTTCGGCGGCGCCGTGTGGAGCATGGTGCCGAAAGAGTCCGCAACCCTATTCCTAGAGCACTGGGCGCGTGCGTACGCACAGTCGTCCCCCGCGCGCCAAGCGCAGAGTCAGTTCTTTTTGACGTCTCCGTCACGCGGCGCCCATGTGCTGGGGAACGACTGAGCTCTCACAGCATCCGCCACTATCGCTCGTCGATACGCAGCGTCGCGTTTTGGCGCAGGTGCTGCTTTAAGGTACCGGTGACCCGATGCACGTGGACGTCGGCACGTGTGCCGATGCTGATATCGGCCTCTTTCGCGGTGCCGCCAAAATCGACGGAGCCCAATCCGTCCAATGTTCGAACCTTCAATAGAGCCAGTTCACCGGACTGTGCCACCACGTGGCCCGCATCTTCGATATCGACTCGCAATTTTCCAGAGATTGATTGAACCATCAGGTCGCCAATGCCGCCCACGGTGATTTCGGCATCTGTCGTTACGGATCTTACGGTGATATCCCCCGACCCATAGACGCCCACCAACAGGCGCCTCACATCGAGAATGCTCAAACTGCCGGTGCCCATCAAGCCTATCGATGCCAGCAAGGCGTTCCCCAACACAAAATGGGACCGTCCGTTTCCATTAATTTCCACCGTGCCATCGACATCGTCGACGGTCCACCGGCCCGCTCCGTTATCGTCGATCTGCAACTGGTGGGACGGACCAACGTGCCCAAAAATGTCCGCCGTCGAACGGATAGTCAGACGCGAAGGCGCATGCACCACAATGTGCGCCAGGTGTTCTGGATGCGATAGGGGCTGACGCCACCGATCTTTGAAAGCCTGACTGTCCAATCGTGGGTCCAGATTGCGCGATACCCGAAAGGCTTTGACTTCGGTAGGGATCGATCCTTCGATCGTCAGTTTGCCGTTGTGTCGCGTGACCACTGGTGCCGGGTCGTCCGTTCCGTTCTCATCAACGGCCACCGAAAAATCGACGCGGTCTTCAGGGATCACCTCCAGATCGGCACGGAGATTCTTGAGCGTGAGTACCGCTTCGGCCCTTACGTCCAGTGCATAGATGGCCATTACGACGGCGACCGTGAGCGTACCGGCCCGTCGTGCGATAACTGCTCGTCCGCATCGTCCGATCACTACAAATCGCTCCTGATCTTAAGGCCTGTGACGTGAGTACCGCGCTCCGCTCAATACTAACGATCGTCGTCCCCTCTCTCTTCACCCTATCCGGTGTCGGACCACCGGTCAACGCGGATGAGGGGTTTGGGTGGACTCGTGAGATTTCAGGTGTCAACCGCGGTGTCTTGGTCGTTAGAGGAAACGCGAGAAGGCTACTCATAAATCCCGGCCAGATGCCGAAAATGGGCCCCGACAGCGCGATGGCAGTCCATACCGTCGCCCGACACATTGACGTCCGTTCCTTCGGCCTTGACCGCCCGCGCCATCCGTGGTTTTTTAGGGATGCAGACGCTCGATTAGAGAAAAAAGGGGGTCCGATGGTTATCTTGGGTACGGCTTTGTTAGCCGTCTGTTATCTCGTCGGCCTGATGGTTGGCGAGGGATTAGCGGCAGCGATCGGTGTGAAGGCCAATGTCGGTGGCGTCGGCATCGCGATGCTGCTCCTCATTGCTGCACTTCATTTTTTGCAGCAGCGTGGCATCTACGCGCCGGAAATGCGCAAAGGCGTCACGTTCTGGGCCGCGATGTACATACCGGTCGTTGTGGCCGTAGCCGCCACGCAAAACGTCATCATCGCCGTTCGATCCGGCCCGATCGCGCTAATTAGCGCCGTCAGCTCCGTGTTGCTCTGCTTCCTCGTAATCGCCGTTATTAATCGTGTAATTGAGAAAGCGCACATTGCGAATGCGGCATTTGACGTCGCGAACACCGGGGATGAACCATGAGCACCCTCGATGTTGTGCATCTGATCGACAAGGCCATCATCGACGCGCCCTTGGTCACCGCGTTCGCGTTTGTGGGCTGTGTCGTATTGGTCTCGAATTTTCTCGGCAAACACCTCACCGGCGGGCGCGTCGCGGGGTCTGCCATCGCCGTGTTGGCCGGTCTCGCCTTAGCTTGGGTGGGCGGCGCGATCACGGGCAAGAGCAAAGGCCTGTCCGACCTCGCAGAGTTCAGCGGACTTGCGCTCATGGGCGGCGCAATGATGCGGGATTTCACCATCGTCGCGACGGCGAGCGAAGTGAACGTGGAGGAAGCCAAGAAAGCAGGATGGCTCGGCTTCATCGCGTTGGTGTTGGGCACGGTCCTGCCATTTGTCGCGGGCGTCAGTATCGCGTACGCATTTGGCGTCCGTGACCCTATTGCCTTGACGACGATCGGCGCTGGCGCAATCACCTACATCGTCGGTCCCATCACCGGCGCGGCGATCGGCGCAAGCTCTGAAATCATTGCGCTATCCATCGCCACAGGGGTGGTAAAAGCCATCATCGTCATGGTTTTCACGCCGGTATTTGCGCGTTTCATGCGATTGAATAATCCGCAGGCAGCGATGGTTTTCGGCGGGCTCGCCGGTACGGTGAGCGGCGTGTCGGCCGGGCTTGCGGCGACGGATCGGCGTCTGGTGCCCTACGGCTCACTCGTCGCCACGTTTCATACGGGGTTTGGCTGCCTACTGGGCCCGTCGGTGCTGTATCTGGCGGTCAAAGCATTGTTCAGCTAGGTCCAAGCAGACCCAAACCATCGCCGCGTCGGCGTGCAAGTCTGCCGCCCCTGCCCTTGAGGCGACGACTGAGGACCGTGACGGGCCTCAGTCGTCGACGCCTTTAAGAGGCCGATCCGCGCTAGCGCACCAACCGATCCGACAGCCGACTCAATGGCCTGGCTCCAGAGGACAGGGTCACCGTGTGCTCAGCGCCGACCCGTACAGGACCTACGGACGACGCGTCCTCTGGGTTTTGCGATCAGTTGTCGTACCCGCTCTCGCCAAACTCCGCGATATCCAGCCCGACGGACTCTTCCAGCTCATCCACGCGTAAGCCCACCAGACGATCCGTCAGCTGCAACAGCAGATAACTGATACCGCCCGACCAGAGCACCACCGCCACACAGCTCAGACACTGCACGCCGAATTGCTCGATCAGCCCACGTCCCTCTGGAAGCCCCATGCCACCGAACTGCGCTTGGGCGAACACCGCGGTGAGCAGGGCTCCCACGATCCCAGCTACGCCATGGATCGGCGAGACGTCCAACGCATCGTCGACCGAGAAGCGCGCCCGAATGACCAATAGTGCCGCAAAGGCCAATACGCTACCCATCGCGCCGATGACAACGCCGGCTGCCGGCGTCACATAGCCACTCGCCGGAGTGATGGTGACTAACGCTGCGACAGCGCCGGTCAAGACGCCGCTGATGGAGGGCTTACGGTATCGCTTCCATTCCGCCGCCATCCACGTCAGCGCCCCCGAGCAGGCTGCCAAGTGCGTCACCAGCACCGCGCTCGCCGCGTCCTCATTGGCCGCGAGTGCCGATCCGCCGTTAAAGCCGAACCAACCGACCCACAATAATCCACCGCCGATCGCGACCAACGGAAGAGAATGCGGTGGCGTCACCGCATGCCGGTGTGTGCGTTGTCCGATCACCAGTGCCGCGACCAATGCCGAAACTCCGGAGGCGACGTGAACGACGATCCCGCCGGCGAAGTCGAGAGCCCCGAGACGCTGCAACCATCCACCGCCCCAGACCCACTGAGCGACCGGCGTATAGACCAATACAGACCACAATGAGGTGTAGAGCAGTACCGCCCCAAAGCGCATCCGTTCGGCAAAGCCCCCCAGGGAAAGCGCCGGCGCGATCGCCGCGAAGGTCATTTGAAACATCAAGAAAGCCGATGTCGGTATGGTTCTCACCATCCCCGTGCGCATCGTCTCACCTGATGCGGTCACGTTGACCGTGCAGAGCCAGTTCCCACAATGCTCGGCCTCACCGAAGGCGAACGGGAACCCGATGAAGAACCACAACAATGAGGCGATACTCGCAACGGCAAAGCATTGCGCTAGGACGGACAGCACATTCTTACGGCGAATCAATCCGCCATAAAAAATAGCGATGCCCGGGAGACACATCAGCATTACGAGCGCGCTGCAGATCAGTACCCACGCCGTATCCGCATGATCGGTGCTGAGCGACCCTGCCAAGGACACATTGGGTATCCCGGCAAAAAGCGGGGTCAGCGCTCGGAGGTTAGCCCCTCTCGATCCTAAAATCGCCATCGCACGCCCCCTCCTAAACCCGTTCTAAGCGACGGGCTCCGGTGCTGAGCGGTCAGGATACCACTGCCTTCTCAAGACCGAAGACCGGGATCGTCGACAGCACTCGCGACGAGCGGCAGACCTCAGGCGCCGCAGTTAGTCAAACCAACCTAAATCTTTCGTGTCGGGCGACGTAAACGGACGGTCGAAGAACGCAAGAACCGTGCGATTAAATCGCTCCGGATCTTCCTGCGGGATCATGTGAGTTGCGCCGGGGAAAATCGCGAGCTGCGACTTCGGAATCGCATGGAAGATGCTCAAGGTGTGTTCATCGCGAATCACGTCCCGATCCCCTGCCATGACCAAGGTCGGCGCCCGTATCGCAGCGAGCTCACGCAACGGTATATGCGGCTGATTACCCATCAAGTCGAGGAGTTGTAATTGAAATCGCGCTGCGTCGCCGCCCTTACCGCCCGCTAGTTCGGCTTGCACTTTCTCGCGTTGGCGAACAATGCCGTCTCTCGCCCAGTCGTGTGCGCCGGACGGATCGACGTTCGCCCCCATGACGGCTAACCGACTGACTTTATCCGGATGGTGGATGCCGAGTAGAAGCGCAAGTATGCCGCCGTCGCTATGACCAAGTACGAGCACACGGCTCGTATGAATGTGCTCAAGGAGCGCGTTCACATCGTTTGCCATGAGCTCATAGGACAATGCTGTCGGCCCTAGTTGCGAGTGGCCATGCCCCCGGCTGTCCAAGGCGATGACGTGATGGCGGCGTGCCAATACTGGGATCTGTGCTTTGAAACTGGCAATGGATTCGCCATTGCCGTGCAAGAGCAGAATCGGCTCACCCTGGCCATACTCCTCGAAGTACAGTTGTACGCCGTCGTGAGTAAAACGGTGCGCCGCTGCCGGGTTCTCCCCATACGGAATCGCGGGCATCACCGTGGAGCCTGCGAACGCCGCCGCACAGTAAAGCAACGACAAACCGACCGTGGTCAGGATACGTCGCATATTGTTTCGAGTTTTCATGTCTACCCTACGTCAATGGATGAGCAAGCGTGCGCCACTCGCCATCGGCGTCATTACCGGGCGGCGCTGTGCTCCGCCGGTAATTGGACGGCGCCGACAACGCCGCATCACCAGACGATGTCACCGCGAACTCACGTCCGCGCGTGCCACGATTCGTACCAACCCTACGGCCCAGGAGGCATGAGGGGGATCGCACCGGTAAAGACATACGCCTGCAAGAGGGCAATGACGCCAATGACGGCCGCACCAGCGACGGAATGAAAGAATACCGTTCTGAAAATCGGACCGAGCGCACGAGTCCCTTCTTCAGGGTGTTCGTAGCATGCGGCGCAGGCCACCATGATGGACTGGGCATCGATCATTTTACCCATCACACCACCGGTGGAATTCGTCGCGACGATGAGCGCTTCGTTCAGGTGTAACTGCTGTGCCGTGATGCGCTGCAGGCTCCCAAACAGGGCGTTTGAGGCGGTATCCGAACCGGTCAGGAAGACCCCAAGCCAGCCCAGGTAGGCCGCGAAAAACGGATACATCGAACCCGCACTCGTAAAGGCGAGCCCCAGCACCGCATCCGTACCGGAATAGCGCGTCAGGTACCCAAGCCCCAATACCAAGGCAATGACGAGCACGGGTGCTTTCATCCGATGCAACGTCACACGGACGGACTGGCGCCATTGTGCGGCGCTGAGACCGAGGGTTAATCCCGAGAGCAGCGCGGCGGCGAATACTCCCGTACCTGCAGCGGATAGCCAGTTGATCGTAAACCGGGCCGCCTCGGGCTTTGCGTTCGGTAGGACGACCGGCGGCATCCGTTGCACGAGATTGTGCAGCGCAGGCATATCCCAAATCGGTTTGGATAATGCCCCGGCAAACTTCGCTCCCAACACGGTGGTATTAATCTGGATGCCATCAAAGAGGGCGTCGAGGAATTTTTTGTAGTCGGGTGTGCCCCACAGCGCGCAGCATGCGATGAGGATCGCCCACGGCAGCCAGGCACGCGCCGTGGTCGCAGCATCGTGACTATAAGCCCAATCGGATTCGGTTGTGGCGACCGTCATCGAATCCGATGCGGGCGCTCGCTCGCTACGCAACAAAAATCGCGTTTTTGGATGCCAGACAAAGCGAAGGAAGAGCGCGGTCGCGATCACTGAAACCACGCCCGACACGACGTCGGTCATGAGATACAAGGCTGGCGTGCTCGATGCGTAGTACTGCATTAATGCAAACGACGCACCGGCACACAGGGCGGCTGGCCATACTTCAAACGCCTCCTTCCACGTGCCACCTTCCATCTTCACAAACGTGGCCACGAGCCAGAATGGCACGAGGATCGAGACCCACGGCAGTTGGTGACCGGCCATCGTCGAGAGGGTGAGAGGGTCGATCCCGCTGACAGAACCTAACGTGACGATCGGCGTACCGATGGCTCCCCACGCTACGGGAGCGGTATTTGCGAGCAAATTCAGCACGGCAGCCTGAAACGGTCGGAATCCGAGTCCGACCATCACGGCACCGGCGATCGCTACGGGCGTACCGAATCCCGATGTCCCCTCAATGATTGCTCCAAAAGAAAATGCGATCAGTACGCATTGGAGCCGTCGATCAAACGAGATATGAATGATCGAATCTTTGACCACTTCGAAGCGACCCGAGACGACGGTCATCGTGTAAAGCAACATCGCCGCGAGAACAATCCAAATGATGCCGAGGAAGCCTGACAGAGAGCCCAACGAAAATGCAGATACGGCAGCCGTTACCGGCATGTGGAAGCCAAGACACGCCACCAGAAACGCGGCCACCACACCATAAAATGCAGCATACGGTGCTGCGACCCCTAAGTGGCGGTGACCCTGGGCATCACGATGCGGATGAAGGGCAATAAAGTACAGCAGGGTCAGCATCGGTACTGCCGCAACGAGGGTCGACAGCAGTGGATTGCCAAAGGGATCGTACGATTGCTGATACATGGGCCCCTCTTAATGTTGACGATTGCACACCGCCACGCACCGATGCCGGGAACGGGCGTCGGTAGCCATAGGGTGCGTTTGTTCTAAGGAAACGCGACGAAGTCGTCAGATGTAATACACCGTCAGGGAGACGGTATGCAACTGCCCACCAGGGGATCGGCGCTGAGCGGTCGCCGCAGGGTTCGGCCCGCCCCCTCGGCCCCGGACCGTGGCGTCAGACCTCGAGCCGGCGCTGGCTCCACCCGGTCGCCCAAATCGCCGCGAGGGCCCGCCGCCGCACGCGTTGAACTCCCATTAAGTGGTATTTGATTGGTGTTTCTTTTACAATTTATTGGTGTTATACCGGCACTCACGACGGACGCGGGGCTGCGCGGGGGTGCATGCGCCTTCGGCGCGCCGTTTGCTCGATTTCAAGGCCGCGGCTTGACGCGCCATCGTCCATGAAACGTCTAAGTTTTAATTTGGGGGAAATGTATGGCCAATCGCACAAAGAACGAATCACCGGGCCCTTCCGAGTCACTACGTACGCAGAGCCCACGCACGGCGTACCGAGCCAGCCTCGTCGGCTTATCGGCTCTCGCCGCCGTAACGGCCGTCCACGCAGATCCGACGCCGAAGTCTGCTGAGCTCGACGAAGTCGTGGTCACAGGCTTGCGGCACAGCCTCGAGTCGGCAGAGTCCATCAAACTCCAGACAGACGCGATCTCTGAATCAGTGGTTGCCGAAGACATAGGCAAGTTGCCGGACGTCAGCGTGGCCGAAGCGCTGGCGCGCCTACCGGGCGTTGCGGCCCAACGTGTGGATGGTCGCGCGCAAGACTTGTCGATACGCGGCATGGGCCCGCAGTTCTCATTGACCTTGCTGAATGGCAACGAGATGGCCAGCACCGGCCTCAATCGCTCTTTCCAGTACGACCAGATTCCGGCGGAATTGGTCAGCCAGGTCACGGTGTACAAGAGCTCGGAGGTGTCGCTCGGGAATCAGGGTCTCGCCGGCACGGTCGACATTCAGACCATCAAACCGTTGAGCGTCAGCGGTGCAAAGTTCGCGGCCAGCGCACGCGAAGAGTCGAATAGCCAAGGCGGGTTGGTTCCTGGCACCAACAGTCATGGCAACCGGCTTTCGATCAGTTACGTCAACCAATATGCCGACAACACGGTCGGACTGGCTGTGGGCTTCAGTCACCTGGATTCGCCCATTCTCAAGAAGTATCTGAACCCCTGGGACTACGGACACGTCGCAACCGATTTCGGACTGAAACTTCCGCCGGATCAGGCGCAGCAGAACCCTCTGGGCTGGGACGGTTTTGAGAACGGGGTCGCAGCGACTACCAGCAAGCGCGATGCCGGTATCGCCGTACTCGAATTTAAGCCGAACGATGATTTCCACAGCACAGTCACGCTCTTGCAGTCGCGCTTCAACGAACAGATGCGCGGCGCAGAATTGGTGGGCGACATGGCGGACTACGCCGGCTTTCAGCCGCAGCCGTCGACCAATTTTACCTCGGCGAATTCCATCACCCAGACGGGTGACTATATGTTGGATACGTTGCGCGGGGACAATCGCCTCGACTCGATCCATTCGATCGATTGGGCGAACGAATTAAAAATGGGGGTGTGGACGGCCAGCCTTGACGCGAGCTTCTCAAAGGCCACTCGCGACGAGACGATCGGCGAGGCTTATGTCTCGAATACGGACCCCATGACTTACACCTTCACCTACGGCGGCTTCGGTGGCTTTAGCCAGGTCGGGCCGGGGATCGACTTGTCCAACCCCGCAAACATGAACCTCAGCACTTACTGGGGCAGCGGCGGCTATCAGGAATGGGTCAATACCAACGACCAAGCCCGCTCCATACGCCTAGCCTTTTCCCGCGATCTGACCGACGGGTTCTTCCGCAAGATTGAGTTCGGCAGCATTTATTCGGATCGCTCGAAAGTCGAATCGGTCATCAGTTTCGCTATGAACCTCGCGCAGGGCTCGCCGTGCGCACTCGGCACCTGCGCGGCGATACCGTCGAGCTTGGGGACCTCGCCGGTTTCGCTCGGCTTTAGCGGCGCCGGCGGCCTCCTCTATTTCGACGTGCTCAGCGCGTTGAACAGTGGGAACGGGATCTACACACCGGCTCCTCAGGACAGTAAGCGCACTTACTACAACTGGTCGGTGGACGAAAAGCTCCTTACGTCATTTGTAAAACTCGGCGTCGGCTTTGACGCGCTGATTCCGTGGCATGGCAACGTCGGAGTGCAACTCGTACACACCAATCAAGGATCGACCGGTCTTTACACGGACGCAAACGGACAACAACTCCGTAACAACACGGGTGGCGCGACGTACACGGACGTATTGCCGGCGCTCATGCTGATCGGCGATCTGTCGGACAAGACGAAATTGCGCCTCGCCGTGGCCCAAACCGAATCCCGCCCTCAGATGGGGGATCTGGCGGCCGGCATCAGCGCCAGCGTCGGACCTACCCTCACGAATGGACAGACGCAGTTGCTCTGGAGCGGCAGCGGCGGAAATCCTGCGCTGCGGCCATGGAAATCCACGGATTTTGACATCGATATCGAGAATTACTTCACGCGATCGAGCTATATCGCGTTTGCACTGTTCGACAAACAGATCAGCAACGCGATTCGCCAGGGTGCCACGCTTTATGACTTCACCGGCTTCGTCGACCCGACGGGTAAGGTCGCCGCATCGAATATCGGATCGCTCACCGCTCCGGTGAACCAGTCTGGCGGTTATGTGCGCGGCAGTGAATTGAGCGGGCAGGTTTCGTTTGGAGACTTCGTGCAAAGCCTTAACGGATTTGGCTTCTCGGGCAGTGTTGCCTACTCGCAGAGCAATCTTCCGGGCCTCAATGTCGACGGCACGATCAATCCGGCGATTACCTTCGACGGGTTGTCGAAGATTGTCGCCAACGCTGCGCTCTACTTCGAAAAGAGCGGTTGGCAGTTACGCGTGGCCGAGCGCTATCGCTCGGGTTACTCGGCCTTCCGCCTAAATGCCTTTAAGTTCGTGATGGACCAAATCGAACCGGAGGCGTTGCTGGATGCCCAAATCGGCTACACGATCCAATCGGGTTCTCTCAGAAATCTGGAAATACAGTTGCAGGGCGAAAATTTGACGGATCGGCCGTACATCGTCAGTCAGCAATCGTACGGACAGTCGGTGCTCAGTCAGTACCACACGTTCGGGCGCCAGGTGTTGATCGGCGCGAACTATAAGTTCTGACGCCTCGTTAACGACCTTCGGCCGGGCGGACTGCTAACCGCGGTCTGCCCGGCACGGTCATCCGGGTGGCACACCACCTCGCACGGTGCGCGATTCCGCCACTCGCCCGTGATGACCGTTGCGGCCCCCGGCACGGGTCTCCTGCGGATCACCGAGGTAATGTGGCCGGATGCAGCCGGAACCGCGCAGACGGTTCCGAGGCCTTAACCCGATCCCGAGATGCGACGTCCGATCTCGCATCGAAGAAGCGGTACTCCAATGCGGCTAGGGAGTACGGTTCCGCGTCGCTGCCACGTCGCCCGCCAAAGCCTTCCACAGAAACCCGTAGATGTCGGCGTTTTGCTCGATAGCCTGCGACACGTTCGTGCCTCCCCCATGCCCCGATGCTTTCTCCAGCATCAATAAGATGGGTGCAGATCCGACCTGCGCCGACTGTAAGGCGGCCGCGAACTTGAAGGAGTGCGCCGGGTAGACGCGGGTATCGTGGTCACCCGTCACGATCAAGGTCGCGGGATACTCCAGACCGGCCCGCACGTTGTGGACCGGTGAATACCTCGCCAACGCCCGGAACGTCGATTCCTCGGAGGGTGAGCCGAAATCGCCGGTCCACCCCGCGCCCTGGCCGAAACGGTCGAAGCGCAGCATGTCCATCACGCCCACTTGCGCGATAACCGCGCCATAGAGCGCCGGACGTTGCGTCACGCTCACGCCCATGAGTAGTCCACCGTTCGATCCGCCCTGAATCCCCAGACGGGCTGGCGTGGTATACCGTTCTTGAGCCAACCATTCGGCAGCCGCTTGGAAATCATTGAATGCCACTTGGCGATGGATACCGGTCGCTGCACGATGCCACGCCTCGCCGTATTCACCGCCGCCACGGATATTGGCGATGGCGAAAATGCCTCCACGTTCGATCCATGCGATACGGTGCGCCGCGAAATGAGGTAACTCAGCAATGCCAAACCCGCCATAGGCATACAGCAGGGTCGGATTGCGGCCGTTTCGACGCATGCCTTTGCGATACACCAGCGTCATGGGTATCCGCGTTCCGTCATATCCGGGATAAAACACCTGCTCGGCAACGAAGTCCGCCCGCCGAAAATGGACGGTTGGCGCCTGCAGACGCTGAGTCTGATGGTGCACGACATCGTAGCGATACACCGTACTCGGCGTTAGTGCATCGGTGTAACTGAAGTAGGTCGCACTGTCCGTCGAACGGCCACCAAAGCCATGCACCGATCCGGCACCCGGTAGCGCTATGGAATGCAGGTACTGTCCGGTCAGGTCATACACTGCCACCGTGCTGTGCGCGTCGTGTAGACGCTGCACCAGCAGACGGTGACTGATCACGCTGACGACCGGTTCACTGACGAGCAGCGTATCCGTGGATTCGGGGATGACATCGTGCCAGTGGTCCCGTTGCGGCTGCGTGGGATCGACGGCGATCACCCGTCCGTTCGGAGCGTGATCCGTCGTCACGAAATACAAAAGTCCCGCATCCGAACCGGCGTACACGAAGGCTGCGCTAAAGCCGGTCGTCATGGCCAGCGCCGTGCCCGAGACGGTATCGAAGATATGGATGTCCTCGAGACCCTTGTCACCCACCTCGCCCTCACCACTGGCGATCACGAGGTACCGACCGTCGTCCGACAAGGCAGGCTGAAACTGGCGATCCGGATGCTCCGGATCGGACCACAGGCGCCGATCCGTCGTCGCCGGTGTGCCGAGGTCATGCCGATACAGCGCATCATTCCGATCTTCGGCAGCCAGTTCGTCGCCCGGCTTCGGTGCCGGGAACGCGCTATAGATCAGTGCACGGTCATCGGCGGTCCACACGGGGCTGTAATATTTCGAATGAGGGAGAACATCCGGAAGGTCTTTGCCCGTCGTCAGGTCACGGATATGCCACTCCGTCCAATCGGATCCGGCATCGGACACGCCGTAAGCGACTTTCTGACCGTCGTGGCTCGACACATAGCCCACTACCGCGAGGTGGCCATCCGTGGACAATGCATTCGGGTCCAAGGCCACGACATCCGCACCCGTTGCCGTACGGCGATACAGAACATTCTGATTCTGTAGGCCGGTGTTCATGGTGTAGAACATAGCGCCCGCCTCACCGAACGGAGTCCCGTAGCGAGTGTATTGCTGTAACTCGGCCAAACGATGGCGAAGTCGATCCCGTCCTGGCAAACCGCTCAGATAGGACGTCGTCAGGGCATTTTGAGCCGCGACGAAGGCGTGAGTGGCGGGGCTATCGAGCTCTTCGAGCCAGCGGTACGGATCAGCAACTGTCACTCCAAACTGCGACTCGGTGACGGTTCCCCGTGACACCGAAGGGTACGCCAGCGGCGCGACGGCGCTGGCGTACCCTGTGACCGCGCTGAGGGCGCCGATGAGAACCAAAGCCGAACGATTCCACAGGCAACTAGGCATCGGTCATCCCCCTACGAGTGAGGATGCAGGTAACCAAGGTCACGGGTGCTCCGTCAAGTCCTCGCTGATACCTTTCGGACCAAGGCCGCTCGGCGCCGCCCGCTACGGCTTACGCCGCGCTCGGGTGAGGGGTAACATCACTGCGCGCGAATTCCCCTTGCCCGAGGCTGTCGTACCCTTTATGTCCGTGTCCGACTTGCTCTTACTGAGTGCCGCAGCGCTCGCTGCCGGTGTGATCAATTCCGTCGCCGGTGGGGGTACCTTTTTATCGTTCCCCGCTCTTGTGTTCACCGGTATCTCCCCGGTGGTCGCGAACGCCACCAACACGGTCGCGCTATTCCCCGGCCAACTCACCAGTGCATGGGCCTACCGAGACCATTTCCCGCGCATAGACGGCGTACCCTCCGCGCACCTGATTGGTACAAGCCTCGCCGGCGGCATAGCCGGCGCAGCACTCCTACTCCTTACTCCAGCCCGTGCCTTCGCAGCACTGGTCCCCTGGTTGCTCCTGTTCGCAACCCTCGTTTTTGCGTTTTCACGTCGGGTGGTTGCCTGGTTAACCGCGCGAGTACATATCGGTCGTGGCTTTCTCTACGCCTTACAGTTTCTGCTCGCGATCTATGGCGGCTACTTTGGCGGGGCCGTCGGCATTTTGATGCTGGCCCTGTTTGGATTATTCGGTGTGACCGACATCCATGAAGCCAATGCGCTCAAGACCTTGCTGTCCGGCCTTGTCAACGCCATCGCCGTCGTGTGCTTCGTCATCGCCGGCAAAGTCGCGTGGTTCCCCGCCAGTGTGATGCTCGTCGCAGCGATAGCCGGTGGCTATCTCGGCGCGCGAGTGGCGAAGCGACTCCCCACGTCAGTCGTCCGGACGGCTGTGGTCGTCATCGGCCTGACCATGAGTGTGGTCCTCTTCCTACGGCGGTGATCGCCACTTAGAAACGAGCAGCGAGCCCGTTACGAACCGGCCCTATGCCGAGCACGGATGCCCTTGAGGGGTCATCCAATCAGGACCCCTCGCGTGGATCGACACATAGCTGCCCCGAGGCAACCACAGGGTTCTCCACCGGAAGCCTTTCGTTCACCATCCGAGTGAGTTCGGCGATTTCTGCGCGCAAATGACGAATTTCGTCGGTTTCACGATCGTAGCCCGGTTGCACAAACCACGACACCATGGTGCCCGACAGCACACCAATCATGCCGACGCCCACGGTCATGAGCAGTGCTGCCACCGCGCGACCTTCCCAAGTGACGGGGTAATAGTCACCGTACCCTACTGTTGCAATAGTGCAGAGCGCCCACCACAGCGCATCACCGGCCGTGCGTATGTTCGCCCCCGGCACGGTCTCGAAGGATAGGACTGCAATACTCGAGACGATCACCATGCTGAACGCGATCGCCGCAGCACCGTAGAGAACCGCTCCTTTACGCCGCCGCACTATATGCAGCACGACGAAGCGACTGACTTTGAGAGCACGGAGCAAACGCAAAATGCGCAACACTCTCGCCAGTCGACCGACGCGCAGAGCGTCGACGGACGGGATGCTGGATAACACGTCAATCCAGCCCCACGTACGCAGGTAAGTCCACTTGCTCTCCGCCGCGAGCAAATTGAGCAGAAAGTCGACGAAGAAGATGACGCAAATAAAGTAGTCGACGTACTCCAGCAACTGACGCCCCTGAACATTGATGGGTAACAGCACTTCCGCCGAGAGTGCCAAGAGGGCATAGAGACACAGAAAGAGCATGAACACTTGGTAGGCCAGATTCACCCTAGCCTCTACCAAACGGTTCAGGTGCTTGCGATTTTGGCCCACAGATCACTCCTTTGATTCGGCTCCATCGTCTGTCTATTTGGATACCAAAAAGGGTGGACTGCGCATCGGCAATTCACGCACTCCGCGTAGACCTATCGATATCCGTTGTTCTGAATGACCCACATTATCGCGGACGACCGTCGATAAGACCGACTGAACCCAACCCTGCAGGGCGCTACAATTCCGGCGTCCACCGAAGGAAGCTTTCCATGAACCTTGCCCAGCTCAGCGCCATACAGCATGTCCAGGCCCACCACGCGCAGTACTCTGACTGGCACAGTACAATTTGGCATTACGCCGAACCGGCATGGCGCGAATACCGCTCCGCTGCTTTTTTTGTGGAAAAGCTGCGTGAAGCGGGTTTTATGGTCGAACAAGGTTCGGGTGGCATGCCGACGGCCTTCTCGGCGCACTGGTCCAACGGAACGGGACCCACTCTCGGTGCGTATGCAGAATACGATGCGGTGCCGGGGAACTGCCAGGCGGCGGCGACGCAGCGTGGCCCCCGCACGGGCTTGTCGCCCTACGCTCCGGGGCATACCGACCCGCACTCCGCGCTAGGTATCGGCGCGCTGGCGGGCTTACTCGGTGCGCAACACGCCATGCGCGAGCACGGACTGACAGGCACCCTACGGTTCTTTGGAGAACCTGCCGAAAAAGTGCAAGGCTCAAAGCTGGTGCACGGATTGCGTGGCTATTACGACGGCATTGACGCGATGCTGAGTTTCCATCCGTTTTATATGCTGCCGCTCTGCAACACGGTACGCCTCGATACGCACTGTGGTGCCTATTACAGCCGCATTTATTCCTTCATTTGCGATGAAGCCGAGACCTGGGGTGTCGGCAACGCGGACAGCCCTATTCCCGCATCGCACTCGGCCGCCCGAGCGCCGGGTGCGAATGTCGCCCTCTTTTCCATGTACGGGTCCACGAAGGCGACCCTCGAATCAATGCTGGCCCACACGGGCGGTTGGTCTCTGAATGAAGCGATCCTGACGGCCGGTCAGGCGACGGCCGATAACTTACCGGCGCACCTCGCCCAAATTCAGTACTCCTGGCGCTGCCCCGATGTGGCGATGGCGGAATCCGTCCTCGAAGTGTTGGACCGCAACGCAGAGCACGCGGCGCGAATTGCCCACTGTCGTCTCGTCAAACGGTGGGTGTCCCGTACGCGGCCGGGCGTGGCGAACCACGCCTTAGCCCAATTGACGTGGCGCAATCTGTCCGCAGTGGGTGCACCGAAATACGACGAGACGGCGAAGGTATTGGCACGTGAGATTCAGTCGAACCTAGGTTTGGAACCGATGCGTGATCCCTTCCTGCCTGCCTTGAGCAAACTGATCTCTCCGGAAGCGGCCGAGCAGCAACTGCGGGTGAATATGCCGGCCTGGCAGAAGAACTGGACGAGCGACGATTACGTTGAAATGACGTGGTACGCCCCGACGGTGCGTTTTTACATTGCGCGGCCGATGCTGGCGGCCCCCGCGGGGTATGCCGGCTATCCGGCGTGGGTTGCGAATGCGCTCGGCGGGCTTCCCGCGTGCATTGATCCGACCGTGCAAGTGGCCGGAAAGACGATTGCGTCGACACTAATCGACCTGCTCTGCTCACCGGAAACCCTCGCCGCTGCGCGGGCCGAGTGGCTACAGCGGACGACCGGTTCACAGCGTATCGAACCGCTCTTGCCCAAGGACTTCCAAGCACCGATTGATTATCGCTGGCCAGAATACGCCGAGACCCATCGAGGGCACGAATGGTGGATACCCGCGAACGGTGACACCGACGCCTAAAACGTCGACCGTTCTAACCCGCGAACAGGGCGCTCTGCTCGCGGGAGCGCTCTACGACTGGTGATCGCGGGCACCAAACCGCGTTGCCCCGGGTAGCGTCTGAGCGCGCCGTTCCCGGGAACGGAGTGTCTTGCCTCGGCGCGCGAAAATGATCGGCAGTGCTACTGCTGGAATCAGAAAACCGAGACCGCCGGAAAGGCTGAGTACACGTAGCCAATGCCCTTCCACTCGCGCGTGCAACAGGGCGCTGACGAGCCAACCACCGAGTTTGATGATCAGACTCGTCGCGATCACGGCAATGAGGAGCGCCCACACTTTACGTCGCACGATGTAATCCCTCGTGGGTCGACACATCCGCAGCGACGACTGCGGTGCCATACCAACCCTGCTCCCGCCGATCCCAATAGCTCGTTCGTAACTGAGTGGCAATCGGTCCTGGCTTACCGTTGCCCACTACACGGCCGTCGATCTCCACAACCGGCATGATACCGCCGGCCGTCGACGTTAAGAAAATCTCATCGGCATCCCGCAGTGCCTGTACCGGAAAGTCGGCGGCGTGTACCGGCACACCGTGCATGACGGCCAGCTCCATCACCGTGCGCCGAGTCATCCCGTGCAACACATTATGAGCCGGCGTGTAGAGCTGCCGGTTTCGAACAAAGAACACATTGAACCCCGCGCCTTCGGCGATCCAACCGTCGGTAGTCGCCAAAATCGCCTGATCGACACCGGCATCGAGCGCCTCAAAGCGCGACTGCGTGAGATCACCCCAATGGTAGTTTTTGTAGGTTGCCGGGACACACACGTTCGGAATGCGCGGCGTCTTCGCCACGATCGCGCGTATCCCGTCCCGCTGCGTCTCCGGCGGTACGATCCACACATAGGGAATGGCATAGGCGAGGAACATCGGTCGCGTTGCGCGTATATCACGGGCGGCCCGCGCACCCGGAAGGAACGTCCCACGGGTCAACGCCATCGATACGTAGGCGCCGTCTTGAACGCCACCACGGATCACGCACCCCGCCAATATTTCAGCGATCTGATGGGCATCGTAGGGACACGTCAATCGCCAGCCCGCACAGCTGGCGAGAAAGCGTTCGATATGATCGTACAGGCGAAAGAACTGACCCCGCCAGACCGACACCACGTCGTATACCGCATCGCTACGCGTAAAGCCCGGATCCGTGATCGGTAGACGCGCGTCGGCCAAATTGCAGTAGTGGCCGTCTACAAATCCTGCACCTGCGCTCATAGTGGCCTCTCAGAGATTGGTCCCCGGTCGGACCATGGCTGTCGACACTGTAACCGTCTTGCAGGCGATGGTGGGCGGCGTCCACCGAACGCCCATCGAGGTGGGTCGAACAACTCGGGATGCCGCCCAGGCGGTCAGATTCGCCGACAACACCGCGGGGCTGAGTGTCAACATCGGACAGGGTCATGGGCGAAGCCGATTTCACCACCGCTCATGATCCGTGACTCGGCACGGCGTAGCCTGCCCAGAGAGCGCGCGTGCGAGAGGGGTGTTGCGACACGCGTCACACTGAGGCCCACAGCTCTATTTTATAGTGCACCCTTGGGATCTATGCCCGTATTACCTTGATGGCTACCCGATGAGTCACCCCCCCAAGGACGGTGCCGAGGGCGACACCACCCCGGCGACTTTTGAACAGATCTACCGTGACCACCTCTGGGGTGGTGACGACCATGCCTTCTTCTCGGGCAGTGGCTCACACTCGCCAACGATCGTGGCGCCGTACGTGGAGGCTGTCCGCGCGTTCCTCCGTCGCTTCGATCATCCGCCCTCGGTGGTCGATCTCGGTTGTGGTGACTTCAACGTCGGCAGTCAGATCCGCGACCTGTGTGGTCACTACACCGCCTGCGATGTGGTTCCCGATCTGATTGAGTACAACCGCCGGCGCTTTGCCGCACTCGATGTTGACTTCCGTCTGCACGATTTGCGCTCCGACACGGTTCCGGTGTGTGACGTCCTGTTCATTCGCCAGGTCCTGCAGCATCTCAGCAATGCGGATATTGCTCAGGGTCTGGAACGCCTGCAGGGGCGCTGCCGCTTCCTGGTCGTGACCGAGCACGTTCCGGCTCGGGTCGATTTCCCCCCGAATCAGGACAAGCCGAGCGGTGCCAGCATACGCGTGGATTTCGGCAGCGGGGTTGTGCTTACCGAAACCCCGTTTGATCTCGCCCGAGAGTCCGAGGAAGTGCTGTGCGAGGTCCCCGAATACGACGGCATTGTGCGCACCATTGCCTACGGTCTCGATCGTGAAGCCGTCGCTCGACTGCATCTTGCACCGGCTCGATCGACAAGCAGCGACGAAGTGTTCGTCCTCGTCTCTCATCACGGCTCGCTCGTCACACTGACACCGGAAGGCTCGCTGCTCAGTCACTCCATGCCCGATCGCGACTACGGCGAGCCGATCGTCTTCCGCAAGAGCGGTGATCGCATACACCCCGAAGTGACCCTCTCATGCTTGCATCCGGAACAAGCTGCGGCGCTGGCTCGCATCGACATTGTCGAAGGCATCCCCGGCACGCCGCACGGAACGGTCGCACTGCGCCACGGTGAAGGCGTCCTATCGGCAGAACCGGCGACGCGTGATCTGGTCCCACGTACGGCGATATCGGACTGGGAAATCTTCCGCAAACGCCATCTGAAGCGCGCAGATCTCGCCAGTCTGTCCGGCTTACGTGCCCCCAGTTGGCGTCGTGGTCAGGCCATTCCCCGACTGTTGCACCAGACGTATCCGACGGCGACGGTGCCGGACATCATCGCCCCTTCGATCGCAGCGCTACGCGCCCGTCATCCCGATTACAGTTACCGATTGTGGACGGACGACGAGATCCCCGATTTCATCCATGACCATTACGGACGGGCTATTCGCGATGCGTACCTCCGTATCAATCCGGTGTACGGCGCAGCCCGGGCCGATCTTTTTCGGTATCTGATGGTCTACCGCCTGGGCGGCGTGTATTTAGACATTAAGTCTTCCACCGCCAAGCCCCTGACGGATGTCGTGCGACCGGACGATCAATATCTCCTGTCCCAATGGGGAGACAGCGGCGTCGGTGGCGCCCGCTGGTGGGGAGAACACCCGGAGCTTTACAACGTACCGGGCGGCGAATTTCAGCAGTGGTTCGTGATTTCGACACCCGGGCATGTGTTACTCGAACGAGTCATCAACCGCGTACTGGCCAACATCGAAACCTACGACCCGCGTTACTCCGGGGTCGGCAAAATGGCCGTGGTCCGTCTCACCGGCCCGATTGCTTACACCCTCGCGATACTCCCGGAACTGTCTCAGGCACCGCACCGTTGGTTCGATGCCAATCACGAGTTGATCTACTCCTCGATCGAACGTCACGGCGTACTATTCCCGAGCCATTACTCGGTGCAAGATCAGCCGGTCATCCTCGCGAAATAGCGCTCTGCATTACACCCACGTGCGTAGGCCGATGACGCCCCACCACGCAAGGTAGACAAGGATCGTGCACTGTCCGACGGCCGTGAGGCGTCCGACGCGCCTGACCCAGGCCCGTGCACCGGACTGCGGGCGCATCACCGTCACCGCCAACCAAAGCACGGTTGCAGCGTACAGCAGCGTCACGGCACACAGTCCGACCGACCAGATCGTGGGATTCCCCAGTCGCTCAATGACCGCATCGCCGACCAAGCTGGGCAACACAAAAACGGCCGTTAGGCTGACGGCCGCGGCTGCCATCGCGCATCGGATGGAGCGATCCTGCGGTCGGCGGCGGCCCAACACCGCAGTGACCGTCGCGCCCGCCCCGTAGAGTAGTCCCGCCAACACACTGAGTAACGACCACGTGGCAGCCACCCCTTCGACGGCGACCTGCCAAGGCGCTACGCGGACATAGGTTTCGGTACCAAGCAGGAGCACACGCAGGGCCGGCTCCGGCTGCGCCAATGCGAGGGTCGCCGCCGGCGCATCCGGGATACGGAATGTGTATCCGGCGACCGGGACAAAATGTTGCGGGAGACTACCCCACAGGGGGTAAACCGTCAGACCGGCGGCAGTGATTCCGATCCGCTTCCAGTCGAGCAGACGCAACGCGAAGGCATCGGACTGTTGTCGTGGCGAGTCCAACCGATACCAACCCGCGTACGGCAGCACTTCGCGGGGCACGGCCCCCGGCGTCGGCAGTGCGGGACGCGGTACGCCCTCGAGCACATGGGCACGCAGGAGATCCGAAATGCGCTTCAGTGCGTCCGCATTACCTCCGTTGATCACGACGGAGTAACCGACGCCTGCCTCGGGGAGGTACCGCAACCGTGCCAATCCACCCTCCACGCCACCGTCGTGACCGTGGAACACGAAGCCGTCCTCGATGCTGGTGTAATTGGCGAGCCCGTACCCCGTCGTCAGTCCCGCTTGAGCGGACCACGCGCGCGTCGGTGTTTCCATCCGCGTCAGGGCGCCCGTTGAGACCACGTGCTGACCGTTTACCGTCCCACGACTCAGATAAAAATGCAGATAGGCCGCCATATCTTCGGCAGACGCATTAATCGATCCTGCCGGTCGAAACAGAATGTGCCAGTACCGAAATGGCGTAGTGCCATCGTCGTGATACAGCGTTGCTATCGGCACGCCGTTCGGCTCGTCGTAGGTCGCCGTCGCCATGCCGATCGGTGCAAACAGGTGGGTCGCGACGTAGTCTTCGATGCGCGTGTCGGTCAGATGTTCGACCACGAGTGCAGCGACCGCTGGACCCGAGTTGCAGTACGCCATCCGCGTTCCGGGAGCCCAGCGGGCCACGCGCGATCCGGTTTCGAAACGTAACCCCTCCGTTAAGGTCATGCCGGCGGCATCCTTCGCGTATTCGCGCAGGTGCATGTCATCCCAGCCGGTGGTGTGTTCCAACAGATCCGCAATCGTGGTGGGCGACTCTGCCTCGTAGCGGTTTACGAACCACGCAGACCCGATATGGGCCGTTACCGCGTCACCGAGCCGCAAGCGGCCGGCATCAACCTGTTGCAACACGGCGAGTGCGGTCAATCCCTTCGAGACTGAACCGATCCGAAAGAGCGTCTTCGACGTGGCGGGCGTGTGAGACGCCACATCCGCTAACCCGACACCCTCGGTTCCCGTCGTACCGTCGGCGGCCACCCACGCCACCGAGGCCCCGGGTACGTGCGTCGCCTTCAGCACCTGTTCGATTTGTCCGCGCAATACCGCACGTGTGTCGCCCGACGGTGACGGTACCGCGACAACGGACGTACCGAACAGACAACAGAAGAGACCCAGACCGCGAGCAAGAACAGACCACCGCATACTCGATTCCTCCGGCTCACTGTTGGGGCTCGGCCCGGGAGAACTAGCCGATGACAGCGTCTTCCCGCAAAGGTCGCCCGGCCACAATACGATCAAAGGACAAGGGCGTCAGATCCAACGACCGATACTCCCCGGTGAGAAGTCGCTCCGCCAACGCACGCCCCACGGCCGGCGCCTGTTGCATCCCGTGACCCGAGAAACCGTTCATCAAATAAAAATTGTCGATTTCCGGATGAGGGCCAACGATACCGTTGTGATCAAAGGTATTCATCTCGTAATAGCCCGCCCACGCCCGTTCGACGCGCAACGCTTCGAAGGCCGGTACGCGGTGCGCGAGCGCCGGCCAGAACTCAGATTCGAACGGCGCCGTATCGGGCTCGAGCGGCAGATCCTCCGCGTCGTCGCGTGGCACGATACCGCCGATGTAAAATGACCCTTCCGGGCGGATCCAGAAGCCGCTCGTATCGATCAACAACGGAAACCCTACTAACGGCGTCGGGCAAGACAGCACGAAAACCGTGCGGCGCCGCGCGCTCACCGGCACCGAGACATGCGCCAACGCGGCCACGTGCCGGGCCCAAGGCCCCGCGGCATTCACCACGATCCGCGAAGCCAGCCGGCGACCATCTTGCAGATTGACGGCCGACAGCTGCGCTCCTGAGCGCTCAAAATCCACCGCAGTGCCGCGGATAAATTCCGCGCCGAGTGAGCGCGCTTTGGCATGGAGCGACGTCAGCAACCGGTAACCGTCGAACCAACCCTCGCCAGTCACTCCGAACGACCCCACCGCGAGGTCGGCGACGTTTAACCACGGGAAACGGTCAGCCAACGCCGCAGGCGCGAGCAGCGCCACGTCAGCGCCGTGCGCCCGCTGCACCCGATGTGCCGCCTGCAATCCCGCTGCCATGGGCGCACTGCCCAGGGTCAGGTAGCCACCTTCCACCCAGTTCAAATCAGGGCAGTCGTCACCGACGGAGAGCCATTCCGACGCTCGGCGCAACAACGCGAGGCTCTGTTGGGAAATCTCGATATTGACCGCCGTGGTGTACTGCTGGCGGAGCGACGCGGCGGATAGTGCGGACGAGGCCTGAGCGAACGTCGGGTCGCGCTCGACCACCGCCACACGGATCGTGGAATCCAGCTGGCACAACCAGTACGAGAGCGAGGCGCCCATGACGCCGCCGCCAATAATCACCACGTCGTAGACGTCTGTTCGGAGAGTCCGCTGCATGGTTTGCAGTGTACCGTAGCATCGAGCGGGCGCTGCCCCTGTCCGATCGGCCTCGCGACGGGCTAGGATGGAGACCCTTTACACGAGCACGATCTGCGCATGAGCATCCATCCCACTGCCCTTGTCGAAGACGGCGCCCGTCTCGGCGCCGACTGCGTCATTCACGCCCATGCCATCGTCACGCGGCATGCGGTACTCGGGGACGGCGTTGTCGTCCACCCCTTTGCCGTCATTGGTGGCGATCCGCAGGACTTAGGGTTCAATACCGCGACGGAATCCGGCGTGGTGATCGGCGACCGAACGGTGTTGCGCGAGCACGTTACCGTGAATCGTGCGACCCGTGCCGGCACAGCGACGACCATTGGTTCGGACTGCTTCTTGATGGCAACCTCGCACGTGGCACACGACGGCCAAGTAGGTGACCGCGTGATTCTGGCCAATCAAGTGCTCTTGGCCGGCCACGTTCACGTCGGTGAGCGGGCGTTCATTGGGGGCGGGGCGGGGATCCACCAGTTCTGTCGAATCGGTGAAAGCGCGATGATCGGTGGGCTGACGCGCCTCACACGCGACGTACCGCCGTTCTGCATGACCGCCGAGCGCGACGAATTGATCGGGCTGAACGCGGTGGGACTACGACGACGCGGCGTTCCGGCCGCGACGATCGCCGAGATTCGGCGCGCGTTTCACACCGTCTGCCGCGCGGTTGGTAACCCGCGCGATTTAGCAGCCGCCGCGCTCGCCTCGGGCGATTACCCGTCGGCCGAAACGCAACGGTTCTTGCAGTTCTTTATGACCGGTAAACGCGGGTTTGTCCGTCCGAGTGTGACCGGAGCGGACCGCGAGGCATAGATCCCCCCCGCTCGACAGTGCCTGGTGGCACTGTCGAGACCGCTGCGGTGACGGGGTTACAGCGCCCCGCCCGTCATCTCCCGGCGGGTTCCGATGGCGAGAACGCACCCGATCGTGATTAGACACGCACTCAGGATGTAAATGGATACGCCGATCGTGTGATGGGTCTGATCCAAGATGTACGTGGCGATAATGGGCGCGAAGCCCCCACCAAATGCCGCGCCGAGTTGATACCCGAGCGACGCGCCGGAATAGCGCACCGAGGTCGGGAATAATTCGCCAAATAGCGCCGCCTGAGGCCCGTACATCAACCCATTCACCAGCGTGCTACCGGCGATACCCAAAAAGACGAGAAAGGGAACTTTCGTTTCGATGAGAGGGAACATCACGAAAGCCCACGCACCCGATAGCGCCGCTCCCCACAGGTAGACGCGACGACGACCGAATCGATCCGAGAGTCGGCCACACCACAGGAGACTGGGCGCCATGATGCCGCTCGAACACATCACCGCGGTGAGGAGCAGGGACTTCGGCAGACCGAGGCCAAAATCGGTATTACTGCCCCACACCACGACGAATTGAATCGCGACGTAGAACGAGACTTGCACGGCCAAAAATGCGCCGGCCGCGAGCAGAACGCGCTTGGGGTGATTCACGAGCGCATCGAGTATCGGCGAGCGCGCCGTACTAGCGTCCCCACGCTGTTCTGCCGCTTTAAACGCAGCCGTCTCTTCGATCCGCCGATGGATGTACCACGCGAGTCCCACGAGCCCCGCCGACAACAGGAACGGAATACGCCATCCCCAGGCGATGAACGAGTCGTGGTCGGTGTAATGATCTATGACCAAGAACGCCAAATTGGCGAGCACGACGCCCGCCGGTGCACCGACTTGGGCGAAACTGCCGTAAAAACCACGCCTTTCGGGCGGTGCGCTCTCGACCACCAGAAGCATCGCCCCGCCCCACTGGCCACCAATCGCCAGACCCTGCACACAACGCAGGAGGACCAACAGTGCCGGCGCCACTGCGCCGATGACGGCGTAACTCGGCAATAAACCGATGGCCGCGGTGGACAGTCCCATCACCACCAAGGCAACCGCCAACGCCGCTTTGCGCCCTAATCGGTCACCGACATGGCCGAACACTAACGCGCCAAACGGACGGGCGAGAAATCCCACGGCATAGGTGCTCAGAGACGCCAGGACTGACACGAACGCGGGCATGCCCTTCGGGAAGAACAACGTCGGGAACACGAGCGCTGCGGCCACGCCGTACAGATAAAAATCAAACCACTCAATGCTCGCGCCGACCAAACTGGTGGCCGCGAGGCGCGCCATCGATCGAGTCTGCGGGGCGCTCATCGCGGCTGCCCTTCGACCGCCATACCACGACGGCGCAGCACATGACCCTCTTTCATGACGAAGTGCACGTGCTCAAGGCGCGACACGTCCTCGAGCGGATCACCGTCCACGGCCACCAGATCCGCGACGGCCCCTCGGGCAACAACGCCGAGTTCACCCGCACGACCCAGCAGTTCCGCGGCCCGGCTCGTCGACGATTCAATGGCCTGCATCGGCGTCATCCCGAGCGCCACTTCGCGGCTGAACTCCTGCGCAATGGGCTCATTCCACGGAATGCCGCCCATATCGGTGCCGAAGGCGATCTTGACGCCCGCAGCCAGTGCTTTGCGAAAGGTGACTTCATGCACGGCCGCGCGCTTGCGGTCGCGTTCGCCGTCGGGTGTTCCGGCCGGATCCCAATCGCGGTAATACACGGCGAGGGTTGGCACGTACCACAGATCCATTCGCTTCATCTGGGCAATCTGCGCGTCCGTCATTTCGAGGCCGTGCTCAATCGTGTCACAGCCGCCGTCGAGGGCTCGCTGCAAGCCGATACCGTTGTAGGCATGACACGCTACCTTGCGGCCCCAGCCGTGAGTTTCGTCAACGATGGCGCGCAGCTCGTCCACGGTCAGTGTGGGCTGTGAGACGAGATGGCCTTCCTTGTCGAGCCACGAGCGATGCGTCATGTAGACCTTGATCCAGTCGGCGCCGTTGTCCAACTGTTCGCGCGCGGCCTTGCGCGCCGCAATCGGCCCGTCAATCAGTTGAGCCCCTTTCGGCAAACTGATTTCCGGGGCATAGCCTTCCAACGCGTAACCACCGGTGGTGGAGATGGAGCGCGTCGCCACATAGAGTCGTGGGCCATCGATATACCCGGCTTCAATGGCCTCTTTGATGCCGACGTCACCGTAGCCGGCCCCTTCGGTCTCGAGGTCGCGTAAGGTCGTAAAGCCCTGATCGATCGCACGTCGCGCAGCCACCACCGCCCGCGCCGCGCGGAACGACTGCGGATGCTTCAACAATTGCGCGTCGTACCCACCCTCTTCGGGAATTTCACCTTGCAGGAAGAGGTGCGTGTGGGTGTCGATCAGCCCCGGCAGCAAAGTGGCATTCCCGAGGTCGACGATGGCAGCATCCGTCGGCGCCTTGTAACGAGACCGCTCCGTCACCCCAACGATGTGCCCTTGACGAACTTCCACGGCGACAGGCCCCGTGGGTGCCGCGCCGGTGCCATCGATCAGGTGACCGGCATACACGACCGTTGTGGGCTCCGTCGCGCCTACCAGCACCGACCACAGCAGTGCGACTGTCATTGAACCGATGTGCGCTTTCATAGGTTTGCCTTGGAGGGGGCGACCACCGGAGGCCATTCTTGTGAGGCGCCTTCGAACAGGCTGACCGTCTTCTCCAATCGTCTCGTCCCATCGTGGACACCAATCGTGTGTGGACGTCCGGGCTCATACCCGGTCCACAACGACACGCCGGCGTACGCGCCGTCTTTACGCAGGATGTAGTAGGTCATATCGACGTACTGCAAGCGGTTCATATCGCCGTTGTAGTTACGAACGATGCGATTCAGCGCGTCCATACCCGCCTCAAACGGGGACATCCCGCGGCGCATGTTCTCGACGATGGTGTGCGCCCCGGCGACCCGGATGTTCTCCTCGCCGCTGCCGGTGGCACCGGCGGAGCCCACGTCCTGATCCGTGTAGCAGCCGGCACCGATAATCGGCGAATCCCCCAAGCGGCCGGGGATCTTCCACGCGAGCCCGCTCGTGGTCGTACAACCGGACATATCGCCGTTCGCGGCGAGGGCGGAACAATGGATCGTGCCGGTGGGCGGAAACACAATTTTGTGTATCGCTGCGTTGCGCACGGCCGGATCAATACCGAGATCTTCAGCGATCCGTTGCAGGCGTTCGTGCCACTCCAGACGCTCGTCGGCCGAACTGTTGTGAAAGCGGTCGCGCCAATTGGGACTCGCAACACCCGGACCCCACCAGTCCGAATGCGCTTCCTTCCAGAGCAACCAGACCTTGCGCGTTTCGTCGGTGAGGAGATTCTCACGCTTCATCCCGCGTGCCACCGCAAAACGCTCGGCGCCCTCGCCGACGAGCATCACGTGTCCCGAGTGGTTCATGACCTCCCGAGCCAACTCCGCCATGGTGCGGATGTTGCGTACGCCGCCCGCCGAGCCCGCACGGCGCGTCGGTCCGTGCATACACGAGGCGTCAAGCTCGACCACGCCTTCTTCATTGGGCAATCCACCCAAACCCACGCTGTCATCGTTCGGATCATCCTCAGGTCCCTTCACGACGCGGATGGCGGCTTCCAGGGTATCGCCGCCACCTTTAAGGTAGTCGTAGGCGCGGTCCAAGTATTCGTAACCGTTACCGGCGCAGACGATGATGGGCTTACCCGCCGCCATCATCCGCTGCTTCGGCGCCGCTTCGACGCTTGCGGCGGCCTCAGCCGTCCCGGCCAGACCAGCGGTCCCGAGCGCACCGATGGCAACGCCCGACATGAATTCCCGACGTGACAGTGTCATGCGCACTCCCCCCTCTCGTGCGTGATGTAGACCCCCACTCTAGCGCGCCGAGAGGCCCCGGCGATACGGGCAGTAAAACCGCAAGATTCGGAGTGCATCCGGTCGCTCGAGACAGGTATCGTGCGGCCATGTCCGACCCATCCCACCCCTCACTCACCGCGCGCCTCGAGGCGTCTGCACGCTATATCAGCGCACACGCCGATGAGCCGCTGCGGCTAGACACCTTAGCGGCACAGGCGGCCTTGTCGCGGTGGCATTTCCAGCGCCGCTTCAAAGCCCACTTCGGCGTCTCGCCGAAGCAGTATCAGGACGGCTGTCGCCAGCAGCGACTCCGGGCGGCCTTGCGCTCGGGCGTCCCGGTGGTCGAGGCGCGTTTGGATGCGGGACTGTCGTCCGCCGATCATGTCTATGGGGCGGCGACGCCGCTATTGGGTATGCCGGCAGGGCGGTACCGACGCGGAGGAGCGGGGGAAACGCTTCATTACCTCTGCCACACCACGATAGAGGGGCCCTTGCTGATGGCCGCCTCCGAGGTCGGCGTCTGCTTTGCCGAGTTTGGGACGGATGAGACCAGCCTCATCACTCAATTGGCACACGAATTCCCCCAAGCGACCTTGCAGCCTGCAGCGCCCGATCGTGGCGCCCTCGCCCAGTGGATGGCGGCGCTCAACGCTCACCTCAGCGGTACGCGGCCCGCACCCGATCTGCCGGTGGATCTGCGCGGCACGGCGTTTCAGATCAAAGTCTGGCGATTTTTGCGCACACTCCCGAGCGGTGCCCGCGTGACCTACACGGACGTCGCTCACGGGATCGGGGAGTCACGCGCAGTCCGCGCCGCGGCGTCTGCCTGCGGCGCTAACCGCATCGCGCTACTGGTCCCCTGCCACCGGGTCCTGCGCGGTGACGGCGGGCTCGGCGGCTACCGTTGGGGGATGGAGCGCAAGCGCCGCTTACTGGAGCGAGAAGCGGCGCTACCGTCCGCTCAGTAGGCGGTATAGGCCGTCTTGACGGTGGTGTAGAACTCCGCAGCGTAGCGGCCCTGCTCACGCGGTCCGTACGAGCTGCCCTTACGGCCTCCAAACGGAACGTGATAGTCGACCCCGGCGGTCGCAAGATTCACCATGACGAGCCCTGCCTCCGCCCGGTGGGTGAACTCCCTTGAGTACTTGAGGCTGCGCGTGCAGATGCCGGCCGATAGGCCGTACTCGGTGGCATTGGCCAACCCCAACGCGTGTTCAAAATCGTCCGCGGCGATGATGGAGGCACAGGGTCCGAAAATCTCTTCGCGGCTGGAGCGCATGTCGTTGGTGGCATCCAAAAACAATGCCGGGCGCATGTAGTGACCGCGGGTCGCGCACGCCACGCTTTCACCGCCGATCACGGTGGCGCCCTCCTGCCGTGCCATCTCGACGTACCGTTGATTGCCCAGCAACTGCGCCTCGGAGACGACGGGGCCAATCTGCGTCTGGGCATCCAGTGCGTGCCCCACCCGCAACGCCGACATCAGCGCCGTCATCCGCTCCGAGAACTCCGCCAAAATGCCGCGTTCCACGATGAAGCGAGACGTAGCCGTGCAGCGCTGACCGGTGGAGTAAAACGCGGCGTTGATGCATTGCGGTAGCACGGCGTCCAGATCGGCGTCGTTGAGAATGACCATGGGATTCTTGCCGCCCATTTCGGCCTGCACCTTCAGCTGGCGCGCCGCAGCTTTCGCAACGATCCCTCGACCCACCTCGACCGAACCGGTGAACGACAGAGCCGAGAGGCCAGGGTGTTCAACCAACGCCTCGCCAACCACCCGGCCCCGTCCCATGACGAGATTAAACACACCGGCGGGCACGCCCGCTTCGACCAAGATTTCGGTGAGCGCATGCACTGACGCCGGCGTGAGGTCTGCGGGCTTCAACACCACGGTATTGCCATAGGCAAGCGCCGGGGCAATTTTCCAGGCGGGAATCGCAATCGGGAAATTCCACGGCGTAATGAGACCCACGACGCCCATTGCCTGACGGCGGATCTCCACATCAACGCCCGGTCGCACGGAATCGAGTGCTTCGCCGGGCGTACGCACCACCTCACCGGCGAAAAATTTGAAGATTTGTGCGGCACGATTGACCTCGCCGATGCCTTCGGCCAGCGTCTTGCCTTCTTCGCGCGAGAGCAGTCGACCGAGTTCGTCGCGACGCGCCTCTATGAGGCGCCCCGCACGATCCAGCACGTCCGCGCGCAACTGGGTGCTGCGCGCCCACACGCGCTGCGCGCGGGTGGCGGCCGCAATCGCGGCATCGACATCCGCAGCCGTGCCCTGCGCAAACCGGCCAATCGTGTCATCCAAATCCGAGGGGTTGATGTTATCCGCCGCCGCGACGCCTGCGGCCCATTGGCCATCAATGAGATTCAGTTTTGTATCGGACATTATGATTGACCCTTCATCGATTCGGTGGATTCAAAGCCGTAGGCGCGACGAACTTCCGCGGTGTGTTCACCGAGCAGGGGCGCCGGTCGACCCGTCGCTAATTGCGCGTCGCTCAAGACTATCGGCGTCCGCACGCCCGGCATCACGCCGCCTTGGACGTATGGCGCATCAAGGGCAAGTTGCATCCCGCGATGCTGGACCTGCGGGTCTGCGAACACGTCAGCCACGGTGTTGATCGGCCCCGCCGGTACGGCCGCCGTCGCCAGGCGACCAAGCAGCGCATCGCGCGGCCATCGCCCGATATAGTCACCCAACGCCGGCACCAACGCAGCGCGGTGGATCACGCGTCCCTCATTCGTCGCATACCGAGGCTCGCTGGCTAACTCGGACGCTCCCAATATCTCGCACAGGCGCTGATACTGCCCGTCATTGCCGACGGCCAACATGATGTGACCGTCTGCCACGGCGAACACTTGGTACGGGACGATGTTCGGGTGTGCGTTGCCGTAGCGCGTGGGCGTGTTTCCCGAGACCAGATAATTCATCGCTTGATTGGCAAGCACGCCGACCATGACGTCAAGCAGCGCCATATCCACATGTTGGCCGCGACCGGTGCGCTCGCGCTGCGCGAGTGCCGCCTGCACCGCGATCACGCCATAGACACCCGTAAAGATATCCGCGAAGGCGACCCCTATTTTTTGGGGCTCCCCGGCCGGATCCCCGGTCAGAGACATGATCCCGCCCATACCTTGAATCATCGCGTCGTAGCCGGCACGCTCCGCATACGGTCCGTCCTGACCGAATCCGGTCACGGAGCAATACACGAGACGCGGATGGCGTGACGACAGCGAGGCGTAGTCGAGGCCGTACTTCTCAAGTCCGCCGGTCTTGAAATTCTCGATCACCACATCCGCATCGGCGATCAGCGCATGCACAAACGCCAGATCGTCAGGCTGCCGATAATCGGCGATGACCGAGCGCTTGCCGCGATTGCAGGCGTGAAAGTAAGCGGCGTCGAGGCGTGTGCCATCCGCGCCCTGCACAAACGGCGGACCCCACTTGCGCGTGTCGTCGCCCTCCGGTGCCTCGACTTTGATGACGTCCGCGCCGAGATCGGCGAGCGTTTGTCCAATCCAAGGGCCCGCGAGGATGCGCGCCAACTCGACGACTTTGAGACCCTCGAGTGGCGCGCTCATAGGACCCGTCCTCAGAAGAACGCCTGCAGGCCCGTTTGCGCGCGGCCTAAGATCAAGGCATGGACGTCGTGAGTCCCCTCGTAGGTGTTCACTGTCTCCAGGTTCTGCGCATGACGCAGCACGTGATAACCGGCTTGAATGCCGTTACCGCCGTGCATATCGCGGGCTAAGCGTGCGACATCGAGGGCCTTGCCACAGTTGTTACGCTTGACGATCGAAATCATTTCCGGAGCCATCTTGCCCTCGTCGAACAGACGTCCAACGCGCAGCGAGCCCTGCAGGCCGAGTGCAATTTCCGTCTGCATATCCGCCAACTTCTTCTGATAGAGCTGCGTCTGCGCCAGCGGTCGACCGAACTGGTGCCGCTCAAGGCCATAGTCTCGCGCTCGGTGCCAGCAATCTTCGGCGGCACCCATCACGCCCCAAGAAATGCCGTAGCGGGCCCGATTGAGGCATTCAAACGGCCCGCGCAGACCTGACACGTTCGGCAGCAGCGCGTCCTCGCCCACCTCAACGTCCTGCAGCACGATCTCGCCCGTGATCGACGCGCGCAACGACAACTTGCCGTCGATTTTCGGCGCCGACAGACCGGACATTCCTTTTTCAAGGACAAAGCCCCGGATCGCGCCATCGTGCGCATCCGACTTTGCCCACACCACAAATACATCAGCGATCGGTGAGTTAGAGATCCACATCTTCGCGCCGTTCAACCGGTAACCACCATCGACCTTCGTCGCGCGAGTCTTCATGCCACCGGGATCGGAACCGGCACCGGGCTCGGTCAACCCAAAGCAACCGATTTTCTCGCCGCTCGCCAGCGACGGCAGGTATTTACGCCGCTGGGCTTCGCTGCCGAAGGCGTAAATCGGATGCATGACGAGTGACGACTGCACGCTCATCATGGAGCGGTAGCCCGAATCCACGCGCTCGATCTCGCGCGCGACCAAGCCGTACGCGACGTACGAGGAACCGGCGCCACCGTACTCCGCGGGGATCGTGACGCCGAGCAAGCCGAGTTCGCCGAATTCGCGAAAAATTGCAGGATCCGTGTGCTCGTTCAGGTACGCGTCCGTCACGCGCGGCATCAAGCGCTCTTGTGCGTAATCGCGGGCGGCATCGCGAATGAGTTTTTCTTCGTCACTCAACTGGTCGTCGAGGCGAAACGGATCCGACCATTCAAACGGGGCGTTGTGGCTCATGTCGCGACTCCTGATGCCGGGTCATTGCCCGACGGCTGTAGGCATGGGTTGATTACGCCAGACTCGTTTGATGACTTTCAATGCCGTAATATTCGTTTTTGATCCTTATTTGGCATCATAAATGCTCGACAGTCGCCTACTTCAAGGGTTTGTGGCGGTGGCCGAAACCCTCCATTTCGGTCGTGCCGCCGATCGCCTCGATCTGGCGCAATCGGTCTTGTCCCGCCAGATCCAAGAACTTGAACGCGAATTGGGCACACGGCTCTTGCATCGCAGTCGCCGCTCCGCCGTGAGCCTGACGGACGCCGGCATGGCCCTTCTCGCCGAGAGTCGCACCGCGTTGGCGCAACTGGACCGTGCGGCGGTGGCTGCCCGGCGGGCGGGGCGCGGTGAAGTCGGACGGTTAGCCATCGGGTATGTGGCCTCCGCAGCATTGACCGGCGTCTTGCCCCACGTGCTAGGCGGCTTTCGAGTCGCGCGCCCCGAGGTAGCCATCGAACTGTCCGCCCTCGAAACCCCGCGGCAGTTAACGGCCCTCGCCGACGGCTCGATCGACCTGGGCTTCTTGCGGCCGAGATCGGTCTATCCGGAAGGACTCGAGACACGGATCATTCACCGCGAAGGCTTGCTGCTGGCGGTCGCTGCGCACCACCGACTGGCCCACGGGCGGGTGACCCCCCTGTCGCTGGCAGACGAACGGGTGGTGCTGCCGCAGTTCGATGAACACGACGGCTTTGAGGGGCACCTCGCGGCACTGGCCTTACAGGGCCGATTTACTCCGGGACCCGTCCTGCGGGTGCGGGATTTCATGACGGCGATAACCCTAGCGATCGGCGGCTACGGGGTTGCGCTCGTGCCCCGCTCCGTTACCGCGCTCTCCCTGCCCGGCGTCGCCTATCGCCCGATCGAGGGTTGCGAAGCCGTGGCCGAACTTGCGATTGCTTGGCGTCGCAATAACGCCTCGGCGGCGCTACGTGCGCTCGTGGAACGACTGCGGCCATCCCCCATTCCATGAGTCTGTTAGAGTCCGCGCCCACGACGTTTTGCGAGGCTTAGATGAACGGAATTCACCTCAGCGAGCCCGCCCCGAACCGCTCGATTCCGTACGCGGAATTCGTGACGATGATGGCCTTCCTGTCCGCATTGGGCGCCCTGGCGACCGATGCCATGCTGCCGGCCTTACCGACCATCGGCGGCGCCTTTGCGGTCGATGATCCCAATCGCCTGCAATTTATCGTCACCACCTTCCTCATGGGCTCGGGCCTCGGCCAGATTGCCTTCGGACCCCTCTCCGATACGTTCGGTCGCCGACGCATCCTGCTGGCCGGCCTCGCCCTCTACGCTGTGCTCTCGCTCGTCGCTGCCGTGTCGATTTCGCTACCCATGCTGTTCACCGCGCGCGTACTACAGGGTCTCGCCTCCGCCTCCACGGCGGTCTTGAGCCGCGCCATAATTCGCGACCAGTATTCGGGCAGCCAAATGGCGAAAGTCTCCTCCACGATATTCATCGTGTTTTTGGCCGCGCCCATTTTGGCGCCCAGCGTCGGGCAGGCCATACTCGTCGTCGCGCCGTGGCGCGCTATTTTCGGATTTCTGGCGTTTCTCAGCGGCGTCATGCTGTTGTGGGTCGGACTACGGCTACCCGAAACGCTACCCGCCGAACGACGGCACGCATTCGGGTTACGCCCGGTCATTGACGCGGCGCGCTACGTGTTATCGCAACCGAGTTCGATACTCTACTCAGTCGCGATGATGCTGCTGTTTGGCGCCTTGCTCACCTATGTGGCCACGATGCCGCAGGTCTTCAATGACGTCTTCCATGCACCCTCTCGGATGGCCACGACCTTCGCCGCGGCAGCAGGACTGATGGGACTCGGGTCCTTTGCGAACGTCCAAATCGTTGAGCGCTTTGGCATGCACCGCATTTCGCATACCGCCTTGCTCGGTCTACTGATGACCAGCGCCATACACATGGCGGTGGCGCTTTGGGGTCACGAAACGATCCTGAGTTTCACCCTGCTGCAGGGTGTCACGATGCTGTTCTTCGGTCTCTCCCTCTCTAATTTCGGCGCGATTTCCATGCAGCCGATGGGGAAAGTGGCTGGCAGCGCAGCGTCGTTGCAAGGCATGGCGATGGGCCTTGGGGGCGGGCTTTTGGCCTCACTGTGCGGCAGCTTCTGGCACGGCTCAATCGTGCTGTTGCCGCTGGCCTTTTTCGTGCTCGGCACGGTGTCGCTGATCTGCGTGTTGGCGGCAGAACGCGGGCGCCTCTTTCACAATCATTTTGGCGCATTGCGCAGCCATTGATACCGCGCTCCCCGCGCTGTCGCGGGGAGCGCGTACGATACGGCGACCGCGGCTTACTGCTTGACGCCCTCGACTTGGATTCGCAGCGTCACAGTCATATCGAAGCCATAGGCTTGTCCGTAGCTGACGCCGAAGTCGGCTCGGTTCAGCGTGCCTTCGGCATCAGCGCCGCAGACTTCCTTGCCCATCATGGGATTGACCTTGCACAGGAACTTGTTGATCTTGAGGTTCACCGGCTTGGTCACGCCGTGCATCGTTAAATTGCCGTGCACTTCGGTCGGCTTCCCATCCTTGAACGCAGCCAATGTGCCGGTGTAGGTCGCGGTCGGAAACTTCGCCACGTCGAACATCTCGGCGGACTTGGCATGGTCGTTCATCTTGTCATGACCGAAGTCGATGGACGCCGCATCGATCGTCACGGAGACATCGCCCTTTTGCGCGTCTTTGTCGTACACGACCTGACCGCTCGAGCTTTTGAACTTACCGCGCCAGACGGACAGACCGCCAAAGTGGTCCGCTTCGAAGCTCGGATACGTGTGGTTGGGGTCAAGTGCATAGGTCGTGGGTGCCGCAACAGCGGCCGCCGTCATCGCCAGCGTCGCTGCGGCGAGCGCAGCCTTCAACATCGTCGTCATGCGTTTACTCCTGAGATCTCTTGATAACGTCATTATCGAACGGTTCAGCCCATGTGATAGACGGCCAATTTGTTGCCGTCGAGGTCGCGGAAATAGCCCGCATAGAACCCGTCACCGCGTGGACCTGCCGCCCCTTCGTCGGCGCTGCCTAATGCCATGGCGCGGGCATAGACCGCATCGACCTGTGCAGGAGACGTGGCCTGTAGGGAGACCATCATCCCGTTGCCGACGGTGGCATCCTCGCCATTGATGGGCTTGATGATGAGCAGCATCTGCCCGTTGGTGAAGTTCCACGCGATGAAGCGATCGGTTTCCCAACCGCGCGTCGCACCGAACTCGGCCAGTAGGGCGTCGTAGTAGGCCGCACCGCGCGCCATGTCGCGGGTACCGAGCGTAACGTATCCGATCATGGGATTACCTCAATGGGCTGTGTGAAGAGAAATCACCAGTATGCCAAACGCGCATGACGGCCGGGCTACCGCGTGCCGAGCACCAGACGCGCAATGATCGTGCGTTGCACTTCGGACGCGCCTTCGTAGATGCGCAATATGCGCGCATCCCGCGCCATGCGCTCCAGCGGCAGCGCCCGGGTATAACCGTACCCACCGTGCAATTGCTGCGCGGTATCCACGACAAACCCGACCATTTCCGTGGCATACAGCTTGGCCATGGCCGACTCCAGCGAGTAGGGTTGCCCCGAGGCACGCCGCGCTACAGCCTGCATCGCCAGCGCCCAAGCCGCCTCCAACCGCACCTTCATGTCGGCCACCATCCACTGCACGCCTTGCTTGCGTGCCAGTGGCTCGCCACCGACGTGTCGCTCTTGCAGCCAGGCCTGCGTCAAAACGAGCGCCGCTTCGGCAATGCCGAGTGACGTTGCCACCACATCCAAACGGCTGTTGTCCAGAACTCGCATCGCCAACCGGAATCCCGAACCCTCTTCGCCCAGACGGTCCGCCAACGGAACGCGAACGCCATCGAATCGAACCGCGTGTGCCGGCGCCGAACGGATGCCCATCGTCTTTTCGGGCGGACCGATCGAGACACCCGCAGCCGTGGCGTCGACGACGAATGCCGTCACGCCGCGTGCCCCGGCGCTCGGGTCCGTCTTAGCGAAGACGACCAGTCGATCGGCAGCGCCAGCGTTGGAGATGAACTGTTTGCTGCCGTGCAGGAAGTAGGCGTCCCCGTCGCGCGTGGCCCGGGTTGTGAGATCCGCCGGATTGGATCCGCCACCGGGCTCGGTCAACGCAAAGCCATAGATGTGCTCCCCCGTGGCCGCGAGCGGCAGCAGACGCTGCTGCTGCTCCGCGCTCCCGCCGAGCAGAACCGCATCCGTGCCGAGGTAGTGCGCACCGATCATTGAGGATGTTGCGGCACAGTGCTTTGAGACCTCCACAAGTGCTAGTAACAGGCCGGCCGGACTCGCCCCCGGACCGCCCACCGCAATCGGCAAATTGAGCCCCATCAAGCCCATGGCGCCGAGTGCAGGCACGTGTTCCAGACACGACGACTCGGTCTCGTCCAAGGCGGCGGCACGTGGCGCCAACGTCGTTTGTGCGAATCGAGCAACGGCCTCGACGAGATCCATATCGTCGACCGTGACGCCTTGTCGGTGCATTGTCATGCGTGCTCTCCCGGCAGACCGAATATGCCCGCCGCCGTTAATTCCGCGACCCGCTCGACGCCCAACCCCAGGAGCGTGGCCATAATCACTTGACTGTGCTCACCCAATGCAGGCGCACGACCGGGTACCGATGGCGCCGATCCGGTGAACTTGACCGGCTGAACCGGCAATTGCAGCCCCGGAAGGCGCGGATCGTCCACCGGCTGTAAGAGTTGGCGCGCGGCCGCCTGCGGTGACTGCAGCGCATCGGCGAGGGTACCGATCGGCGCTGCTGGGACACCGGCAGCATCCAAGCGCGCGCACACCTCGGCCACCGGCCGCTGGCGCGACCACGCTTCAATCCCGGCGCGCAATTCCGGTTCTGCAGAAAGACGATCCGCATCGGTGCGATACCGGGGGTCATCGACCCAGTCAGGGCGTTGAATCACCTGCGCCAATGCGGCAAAAAACCGATGCGTCAGTATGGCGAGTACAAATGGGCCGTCTTGGGCTTGGAACACGCCAAACGGCGCGGACAGCGGGTGGCGGTTTCCGACGCGGGTCGGCACGATCCCGGTAAAGAGATGACGCGCCAGCGACGTAATCAAAAAACCGATGGTCGCGTCGTACATGGCCACGTCCACATGCTGGCCGCGTCCCGTGCGCTCAACCTGTAACAGCGCGGCGAGTATCGCCCACGAGGCATACAACCCCGTGACGACGTCCGATACCACCTCACCCACCACGGTCGCCTCGCCTGCCGGATCCCCGGTGACGGCCATGAGCCCCGTCGTCGCCTGCATGATGATGTCGTAGGCCGGACGATCCGTCAGCGGACCGGTCTGCCCGTATCCCGAAACGCTCACGTAGACGAGGCGCGGATGCACTGCCAGCAACGCGGTCGCGCCGATACCGAGTCGCGCCGCGACGCCCGGCCGAAAGTTCTCGACCACAACATCCGCGGTCGCGATCAGATCCCGCGCCAGCGCCTGCGCCGCGGGCTGTTTCAGGTCCAACACCACCGACCGCTTGCCACGATTCACGATCGTAAAGAGAGCGCTCTCACCCGACCGAAAGGGGCCAATGGCGCGGTAATCGTCGCCCTGCGGTGGCTCGATCTTGATCACTTCAGCGCCGAGGTCGGCCAGCAAGGCGGTCGACAGTGGGCCAGCGAGCACCCGCGTGAAGTCCACGATACGCACGCCGTCCAAGGGCCGGGGCAAGCTTCGTTCAGTCATGGGAGTTCCTTGTCATACGCTGAGTGTGGCCTGACATTCCCCGGCCGGGAAGCCAAAGCCCTCGCTGTCGCGCCAAAAACCTGCTTAAAATCCACCATGCCTTCCAAAAAACACCCCCTTCCAAACCTCATGCGCTGGCTCGGGCGCTTCGAGATCGTCATTAACGTCATCCTGCTGTGCATGATGGCGCTGATCGTCACGATGTCTTTAGTGGATCTCGCGTTCATCGTCTACGACGCCATCGTGGCTCCCCCCTACGGCCGTATCGGCGTCAATACGCTGGTGGGGTTGTTCAGTGATTTCCTCTTGGTGCTGATCGGTGTCGAGTTGCTCGAAACCGTCAGGACGTATATCCAAGACAAGACGATCCACGTCGAGGTGATTGTTGCTGTCGGCCTCGTCGCCATCACCCGCAAAATCATCGTACTCGAGCCTACGCATCTTGAGCCGCTCACGATGATCGGCATCGCGGCGATTATCCTCTCGTTGTCTGCGGCCTTTTGGATTGTGCACAAAGTCGCCCGCGACAACTCGGAAGATCGGGCGGAGGAAGAAGCCGACGAAGGGGGCACGCGGTGAGGCGTATCCGAGCGATCGGTACCGCACTCGCGCTGTGGTGCGCTGTGCTGGCGGGTGCGACGGCAAAACCACCCAGCATTCCACCCATCGACGCGCCGGAACTGGCGGCACTCGGTCCGCTCGCAGTCGGCGTACGGACGCTGCAACTCGTCGACCGCGATCAGTACAACGTGCTTGCGGTGGACCCTGCGAGCGGGGTCGTGCCGCGCGCGGACCGCCCGTTGCAGGTCGACCTGTGGTACCCGGCACAACCGCTCGCCGGCGCTCACCCCGAGACTTACCACGACGCACTGCCGGCCGAGCCGCCGGCGCCGCCTGCCGCATTCGACGTGGAGGGTATTGCCGTACGCAACGCCCCCACGGTCCGTGGGTCCTACCCACTGATCATCGTCTCGCACGGTTACTCCAACGTGCCGGTTGCGCTGTCGTGGTTGACGGAAAACCTCGCCTCGAAGGGATACGTGGTCGCCGCCATCCGACACGAAGACCCGATGATCGGTGACCGCTCGACGTTTGCCGGTCCGCTGCTGCGGCGACCCCTGGATATCGCCTTCGTCGCGCGGGAGCTGAGCGCGTTACTGGGCGCCGACGGGACGGTGGATCCCACCCGCGTGGCGCTGGTGGGCTACTCGATGGGAGGGTACGGGGTACTGACGTCGGGCGGAGCGCGGTTGGATCCGGCCGGCCCGGCGCGTTGGGTCCCGGGCGGGGTCATGCTGCCGTACACCGACGGCGGTCCGCTGGCCGATGAAATCGTCGTCCCGCACCTCAAAGCGGTCGTGGCGCTCGCCCCCGCCGGTGGCGGCACGCTGAACGTGTGGGGCGATCACGGCCTCGACCACCTGACCGCACCGCTACTCCTGATTGCGGGCGATCACGATCTGACGGTCGACTATCCCTCCGGTGCTCAGGCGTTCTTTGAACAGGCCGTACACGCACCGCGGTATCTGCTCACCTATTTGGGCGGCGGTCATGGGATTGGATTGGACCCGGCACCGGCCTCCATGCGCGACGACCTGTGGAACTTCAGTTGGTTTGAAGACCCGCTCTGGCGCAAGGACAAGATACTCGCGATCAACACCCACATGATTACCGCGTTTTTGGATCGCTACGTGAAGGGGGATGCGTCCCGTTCCGCGTATTTGGACGGGCTGATCCCGCGTATCGACGACACCCGTTGGCCGCCCGAGCAAGCGCCCCGTTTCGACATGACCAGTACGGCCGAGGCCCCGGTGACGCTCTGGAAGGGGTTCAAACGCCGCTTTTCGACCGGATTGGAGTGGCGTTCGGCGCCGGCGCAGCCCTGAATCAACGGCGTCCGCGCGACGATCGCTTCGCGCGGGCGAGCCCGTAAAATGCGATGACCATCCAGATAATGTTCATCGTCATCGATGGAAAGGCATGGTTCCAAGCGCCATTGACCGCAAAGCCGAAGGATCCAGCAATATTCATGCCTTGATAGAGCGCGGAGTGGGCCTGCACGCGCCCCGCAGTGAGTAAGGCGAAGGACAGTAGGATCACTACCGCACCGCCCCAGCCCAACACTTCCGCCGCGACCGCCCACATCGCATGGCTGTCTTGCATCGCCGCACTCCTCTCCCGTCGCCGACTACACTGCTCGGCCGGAGTCGGAGCCTACCTGCGATTGCGTTGCGGCGGTATCCCACGCGAGCCACCCTAGAAACGAGCCCCCTGCGCACGCTTCCGTTAGGATGCGGTCTTCAGGCTGGACTCGACCGAATTGGAATGAGGAATCCCATGAGCAACCGACTCACCGACTTGCTGTCTCGCCGCACCTACTTGCTCGCCGATGGCGCCACCGGCAGCAATCTGTTTGAAATGGGCCTCGTGTCGGGGGAAGCACCGGAATTGTGGAACGTGGATCATCCGGATCGGATCCGTCTGTTGCACCAACGCTTTGTCGATGCCGGCGCCGATATCATCCTGACGAACAGTTTTGGCGGCACGCGCTACCGTCTGAAGCTGCACGCCGCCGCGGATCGCGTGCATGAACTCAACACCGCGGCCGCACGCCTCGCGCGGGAAGTTGCCGATGGCGCGGGCCGGGAAGTCCTCGTGGGCGGCAGTATCGGACCGACCGGCGAAATTCTGGAGCCGATCGGACCGCTGTCGATCGCGGATGCGAAAGCTGCCTTCGCAGAACAGGCCGCTGCCCTTAAGGCCGGCGGCGCCGACGTGTTGTGGATCGAAACCATGTCCTCGCGCGAAGAAGTCGAAGCCGCGATCGACGCGGCGGCGGCAACCGGCCTACCGGTCGTCAGCACGCTCTCCTTCGACACCAACGGTCGCACGATGATGTCGCTGACGCCGGCCGATCTTGCGGACGTCGCACGAACCCACCACCTAGCCGGCTGCGGCAGCAACTGCGGCGTCGGCCCGTCCGAACTGGTCGCGTCGATCCTGAATCTGGCCGCCGCGGCAGGCCCCGAGGCGGTGCTGGTGGCCAAAGCCAACTGCGGACTGCCGCAGTACGTCGACGGCGCTATACGCTACAACGGCACGCCGGAACTGATGGCAACCTACGCCCGCATGGCGTTGGACGCGGGGGCGCGTATAGTCGGCGGATGCTGCGGCACGTCTCCGGCCCACCTGGCCGCGATGCGCGCGGCCATTGACGCCTACACCCCGGGGCCGACCCCGGATGCCGGCAGCATCGAAGCGGCGCTCGGCCCCATTACCCAAGGTGCCCGCGCCCAACTCGGCGGTCAACTGGACCGTGCCGCTGGCGCGGCCGCCGGCGCCACGCTCCGGCGCGGCACCGGACGCCGGGGTCAACGACCCGAGGGCTGATCAGCGCAGCAGCGCCGCGATGCGCTGTCGATACGTCGACAACGCCGGCGCTGAAAAACCGATCACCTTGCCCTGCTCGTCACACAAACGCAGCAGCACAGCGTCGCGAGCGTAAGGGTTCGCTTCAAAGGCAGCGACCTCCTCGGCGGACATGGGTCCACCCTGCAGTTTCAACGTGTGTACGGACGCTTCGGAGAGCCGCCCAAAGTAGTCCGCGTCGGTGGCGCACAAATACCGCTTCGCTGCCACATGTAAGCGCACCGGTTCCGTGACCGCCGGGCCAAAGTAGACACCCAGCCAATCCGCGCCGGTTTCCTCGTGCCGAGCATCCTCGGTCCAATCCGCGAGGTCTTCCGGGACATCGACGACGAGATGGCCAATGTCGTGCAGCAATGCGGCGATCACGACCGACTCGGAGGCGCCACCCGCTTCGGCAAAATGCGCGCACTGCAGTCCGTGCTCTAACTGGGTGATGGCCTCGCCGAAATAGTTGCCCTGGGCGCGCGCCGCATAGAGCTGTTCAATTTCATTCACAACGGCAGGAAGTTCGGTCATCGCAGATTTCCTCAAGGTAGACGGGCCGCGTTGCTCAACACGCTGTCGCGGGTGAGGTAGCAGCCCTGCAGGTGACGGGGATGACGCTGGCTGGCAAAGCCGGTGCGTCCGTGCAGCGTTCGTCGATTGTCGAAGACAACCATCTCGCCATCGGCCAGGCGCACGCGAAGCGCATAACGCGCGTCACGCAGTAAACGCGCAAAGGACCGATACGCCGCATAAAAACGCTCAGACTCATCCACCGACAGCCGTAACGGTGCTATCGATCGATTGTTGTAGTGTACGGCGCGCACCGACCCGTCCACCGCCAACTCGATGATGGGTTTCTGGGAACACAAGTCCGCGTTCCCCGAGCGGTAATGAAAGGTCACGGGCGTTCGCGTCAGGCAGTCAAACGAGACCGCATCGGTCCTTCGCAGATACTCCGCCAACGCAAGTCCGTCGGCGAAGAGGCTCTCGCCACCTTCTGGGGATGCCAACAACACGTGCAGGGCTTGAAACCCGGGTACCGGATCGCGGTAGGGATTGTCGGTGTGTAATCCGAGTCCAAGGTCCGTGTAGGCGAGATTCTCGGGCGAGGGCACGGCGCGCACATCGAAAAGCCAGCCGTAGTTCGTATGCAGTACCTCGCCCATCGCCGCCGCCGTGGCCAGGATCTCCCCTTCTCGAGACGGTACCCCACTCAGAAAAGCGACCCCGTCGCGTGCCAATCGTCGCAACCAGAGACCGCGTCGCGCGCCATCCGCCATAAAGCCCGTATGCGCCGCCCAGGCGAAGTCGCGCCGCGCGTCCAGCGTATTGCCCTGCAGCCACGGGTGACGGTCCAGCTCCGGCCGGTGCGCGGCCAGAGGGCCTAACATCTCTCGAAACCACGCGAACGGACGTTCAAAGGGCGGCCACTCGCCATTGAAATGGACGCATACGCCATCGTTCTGGAGGTGCGCTGAACGTATCGTCACGGTGTCGGGTAAATCCATCACGTCGATGAGACGTTGCCCGTTGGCGTGCCGGTCTTCGGCACGATTGTCCGCAAGCCAAACAGCCGCAAATTCACCAAACACGTCGTCGGGCCAATCGATACGTAACCGTTCAGGACGAATATCGAGTCGTGGAATCGCGTCAGGCGCCATGCGCAGTCTCCAGCCAACGCCGCGCAGCACGCCGCTGTGCGCGATATAAACCACCGGCCGCCACCGCCGAGGCGACCGCGACGAGCGCGAGTGCCGCAAACACACCCGTCCAACCGTACGCGACGGACACGTGCGCGACCCCCGCACCGGCGAGGGAGCCACCTAAGTATCCCACACCATCAATCAGTCCTGAGGCCACGGCACCACCCCGTCCACCGCCAAAGTCGAGCGCGAACGCGCCGCCCAAATAAGAGTAGGGACCGAGCAGGCAGAACGCCACGAGCGCGACCAGCAGCAACGTGAGTGGACGGCCGATCACCCGCGGCTCAAAGCCCAACAACGCCACCAACGCGACGGCGGTGGCCACCAGTCCAACCAGCAACAAGGTCGGGCGCCCGTGCACGCCGAGACGATCACCGGCCCAACCGGTGAGCAACACCGACACGGCGCCCACACCGGGAAAAATCGCCGACCAGCGCGCCGCTTCGGCGGCATCGTAGGCCGCCGCGTCTTTCAGAAAGACGGGCAACCAGATACCGAAAGCCTCGCGAACGACCGTACAGCCGAACGAGAGTACGCAAACCAGACGAAAGGCAGGGCTGGTCAGCAATGGCCGCAATAGGTCCCGCCAGGTGGGGCGGTCGGGTGTCACTTCAACCCGGGCATAGAGATTCGTCGGGTTTGCACGCGCCTCGGGATAACCGGCGTCCGTCCGGGACTCCCGCAAATAAATCGCGTTGAGGACGAAGAGCACTCCTAGGACGAGCGCGGCAAACCGAAACAAGTCCGTCCAGTCCGCACCGTGATCGAGCAGAGCGCCCATGGATGCCCGAGCGAGCGCATCGCCGACCAAGTAGCTGACCGACAAGATCGCGATCACCGTTCCGTGGTGATTAAAGTCGAACCACCGCCCGGTCACTTTCAGCAAGCCGGCCCAACCGATCGACTGCGTCAATCGATTGCCAACCCAGGCGAGCGTAAACAGCGGCAAGCCCGCGCCAACGCTAAACAGCAGCGTGAAAAGCGCCGCTCCGCCGAGCGCCACCAGAAAGGATCGACGCCCGCCCCACAAGTCACCGACCCCCGCCAAGAGCATCTTGCCGAGCGCATAGGCGAAGACCCCCAGCGAATACACCGACCCGAGTTGGACCACGGCGTCGGCTTTGGTCACACCCTGCCGACCGAGCGCGTCGACGAGTAAGGGCAGAGAAACGGAAAAATCAGCACGCCCGAAGTAACAGGCGGCGTAACCGCCAAACAGCAACAGCAACAACACCGTCTGCTGGCGCAGTAACCGACGAGGCGAGACGGGTCCGCTTTTCATGCCCGCCTCTACGGTGCGACTCTTGGAGGACGTTGAGCCTAGCATGCGAGCAGAGTGCTAGGCTCTCGGTTTTCCTCGCCAGGATCGCCCCATGTCTACGCCTGCTCTGACCGCGCTCGTCACCGGTGCTTCACGCGGCATCGGCGCTGAAATCGCACACCAGTTGGCAGCCCGTGGCGTGACGGTTGCACTGCACTACGGGCAGAACCATGCGAAGGCTGCGGCCGTACGCGACCGTCTACCCGGCACAGGCCACAGTCTGCATCAGGCCTCGCTGGAGGACCCGCTGGCGGTCGATGGTTTATGGCGCGAGGTCACCGCGACGCATCCTCGGATCGATCTGCTGATCAACAACGCCGGACTGTTTCGCGACCATCCACCCTTGAGCACCGACGCCGAGGCGTGGACAGCCGCTTGGCAACTGACGTTGTCCGCCAACCTGATCGCGGCGGCGCAATTGGCACGGCACGCGGTCGCTGGCATGGCAGCGCGCGAGCCGCTCGGCGGCCACTTCGGCCGAGGTCGGCTCGTTCACATCTCCTCCCGAGGCGCCTTTCGCGGCGAACCGGATTCTCCGGCCTACGGCGCGTCGAAGGCCGGTCTCAATGCCATGAGTCAATCGCTGGCGAAGGCGCTCGCGCCCGTCTCAATCTACTCGTACTGCTTGGCGCCCGGGTGGGTAGGCACCGACATGGCCGCCGGTCACATTGAGGGCCCTCAAGGCGCCGAGATCTTGGCGCAACACCCGTTGGGTCGCATCACCCGTCCCGACGAGCTCGCCGCTGCGGCCGTGTGGTGCGCACTCGATGCCCCCGCCGCGATGACCGGTTCGATTTTGGATGTCAACGGCGCCAGCTACCTCAGGACCTGACATGACGCTCGATGTAGACCGTTTGCGGCGGGATACGCCGTCCACAGCAACGTTGATCCATTTCAACAACGCCGGCGCCGGTCTCATGCCGAACCCGGTAGCCGACACTGTGTTGGCGCATTTAGACCTGGAACGCCGGATCGGCGGTTACGAGGCCGAGGCGGCAGCCGCGCCGGCGCTTGCCGACTTTTACGCCGCGTTCGCCGACTTGCTGGGCTGCCAAACGCAGGAGATTGCGTGGATCGAAAACGCCACGCGGGCGTGGGATCTCGCGGTGCACGCCTTGCCATGGCAAGAAGGCGACCGTGTGCTCGTCCACGAGTCCGACTACGCATCCAACCATTTAGCCCTGTTGCAATTGAGCCGACGGCGTGGCCTTGTGATCGATACGGTGCTGTCCGCCGGTGACGGTACGGTGGACCTCAGCGCGCTGGAGAAAGCGATCGGCCCACGCACGGCCGCGATCCTGATGACGCACTCACCGACACACGACGGCCTCATCCAACCGGCCGCCGAAATCGGCGCTATCGCCGCTCAATACGGGCTCTGGTACGTCCTCGACGGCTGCCAGTCCGTTGGGCAGATTCCGGTCAATGTGAAGCACTTGGGTTGCCACATCTACTCCGGCAGTGGCCGAAAATTCCTACGCGGCCCGCGCGGCACCGGCTTTCTGTACGTGGCCGACGCCGCCTTGCCACGAATGGAACCGCCGTTCATCGATCTGCATTCGGGCACCCTCGACAACGATAGTTATCGCTTTCGGGACGATGCGCGACGCTTCGAATGTTGGGAGTCGTCGATCGCCGGCCGGTTGGGCGAGGGAGCGGCCGTCCGCTATTTGCTCGATTGCGGCGTGGAAGCCGTCACGGCACGGATCGCCGCATTGGCAGCGCTATTGCGCGGCGCGCTCGCGGACGAATCGCGGATCACAGTGCTCGATCAGGGGACGCGGCGCGGCGGCATTGTGACCTTCGTCGTGGATGGGGAGGCGCCGGTGGCCACTCACGCGCGACTTAAAGCACTCGGCGCCAACACCTCGGTCACCGGACCGGTCGCGGCACCGCGTGCGCCGCAGTGGGCTCGACACACCGGTGCGGTCCGTGCGTCGGTGCACGCCTACAACACGTTCGAAGAAATCGAGCAATTCGTGCGCTGGGTTGTCGCGACCTAAGGGATCGCGTCCTCAACGCGGCGAATCAGTACTCGGCAGCGATGGTCGCATCGTCGACACCCGCGGCGCGCAACAGGCGCGTCCGCTCCCGCTCAACGCCCACCAAGGGTCGTTGCCGAGCAGATTGGATTTCCGCCGCGGTATAGGGTTGAAATGTCACGAGTCGTTCGGGTGCAAAACGGGCGACCGCACGATTCATCACGGCAGCCAGGCGCGCGGCGTCTAACTGCGAATTGGCCACACCGGGCACGCGCAAAATAAAATCGCGACCGCCCTCGACTTGAAGATAGAGACCGAGTCGCCCGGCGAGGCGCGGTATTTTATGGGGCACACCCACGCCCGTTTCGCCGTGGCACCCGGCACAGAAGAGCGTGTAGTTTTGCGCGACATCGTCGGTCGGCATGCGCTCCAAGGCGGACGACGTTCCCACCCAGGCGTACAGTGCCAGCCCGACCCATCCCGCACGCATCACGGTTTTGCGGTCGCGACCGTTGCCCGATGCGCACGTACCGCCGCACCATCCACCGCGTTGGCACGCTCGCGTGCCACATCGTCCGGCGTCATCGGACTCAAGGCGGCGTCCGCGTGCCCGAGATCAAAAACCACGTAATTCAGTACGTCGGCCAACTGGGCGTCGTCAAACCGACTGAACTCGGGCATCTTGAAGTTGTACCGACGCTCCGCCACGGTGATCTCGCCGTACATACCGTAGAGCACGGTCATCGCCAGCTGTCGGCGACCTTCCGCCGTTTCGGCGAAGTGTGGCGCATCCGCAATCACGGGCGGCGCCAACCCCGGATTACCCGCGCCAGTGGCACGATGACACACGGCACAGTTCGCCTGAAACGTCGCCGCGCCCTCGGTGTAACGGGGCTCATCCGCCATTGCCATCGCGGTCACGACCAGCGCGACCGCGAAACCCCACGCGCGGCTCACTTTTCGGCGACCCCGAGAATGACCGACACCGAACAGTGATAGTTCGGGTTGTCGTTCGCCATGCACCAGTTGACGTCATTGTTGAGCGACATCCGATACATCGGCTTCTCACCCTCGTTGCGGACGCACGTGCAGGCGCCACAGGTCGTGCGGCCACAGCAATCGTTGTACGACACGAGGTAGTCCCGACCGTCCGCCGGGTTGTGGCACGTGCCGATCCACGTGATCGGCGAGGGCTCGGTACCGGGCGGGCACGTCGTTGACGTACCGCCGCAGCATGCGCACAGGAAGCCGTCGATCGCACAGTACTTCCAGTAATCGCACGAGGCCGGATCGGTCACCACTTTAGCCGGTGCTGCCGGTGGCGCTTTGGCCGCGGACGGATCGCCGGCCTGCGCAGGCAA
>Ga0214164_1000104_pt1 | contig 55082 bp, 41 predicted proteins | sample TroBogepilimnion_13_FD_153003 | JGI IMG/M metagenome (GOLD analysis project Ga0214164, IMG submission 153003) | Freshwater microbial communities from Trout Bog Lake, WI - Practice 03JUN2009 epilimnion v4 | ecosystem: Environmental > Aquatic > Freshwater > Lake > Epilimnion/Euphotic zone ... | reverse complement strand
GCCGGCGCTCCCGGTGGTGGTCGCGGCGGATTTCATGTGCTGCCGCCGCCGTTGATGCAGCAGCTCAAACTGACGGACGAACAGAAGACGCAGATCGCCGCCCTCGAAGCGGAAACTAAGGCGAAGTTGGAAAAAATTCTGACAGCCGACCAACTGACGCAACTGAAGAACTTCCGCCCGCCGATGCGCGGAGGAATGGGTGGTCAGCAACGCGGCGGTAACGGTCCTGATGGCGGCGACAATTCCCGTCCGCCCGGCCCGCCGCCCGGTGAAGATGGCGGCAACACGCCTCCATCAGGTCCGCCTCAAGGTGGCAACTGAAGAACTTCCGTTCGTGTGAACGGCAAGGCGGCGGGCTGACGAAAACTCCGGGTGTGAACGTCAGTCCGCCGCTCCTTTTTTGAAAACGATTTGGCGGTGAAAGAAATTTCGCCGCCGATTTTTATTTTGCCAGCAAGCGACGAACTGACAACAGTCCGGCAAGAATCGCAATACCGCCACAAATCAGATATGGCAGCGCGCGGGTGGAATCGTTCAAGCCGTAAAGTGTCGCGGCAAAAATCGGACCGACGATGCGCGCGAGTGCGCCCGCGCTTTGGACGACGCCGATGGTTGCGCCCTGCTCGGTCGCGGACGTAAGATTTGAGAGCAACCCGAAAAGCGGCGCACGCGACAAGCTCGAACCGAGCGAGAGCAGCACGAGCACGGCGAGCATGAGCAGCCACGGCTTATCGGCGAGATGCAAAACCGCCGACCATTTTAACGCGCCATCGCCATGGATCAGCGGCAGCAACACAAGACTCGCTCCGGTCATCACCAGACTAGCGGCGATTAATTTTGGTTCGCCGAAGGCTTTTACTAATTTTTCAATCATGCCGCCTTGCACGAAGGCAGAAATCAGACCGCAAAAAATGAACAGCGAAATCACGGTGCTGGCAGGTGCAGCGGCAGATTTGTCCAGACCAAGATTGAAATTATCGTTGATGAGCAACGGCAGCGTGCTTTCAAAACAACTGAAGGCAAACGTAGCGAGGAAAAATACCAGAATGAGCAAACCGATTTTGGGCTGCGTGAGCGTGTGGCTCCATTGCGCGAAACGCGGGCGGTTGGCAACAGGCGTCGTGCCAGGTTTCCAACTTTCGGCGAGGATGAAATACGCGAGGAAAAAATTTGCTGCGCACAAGGCGGCCGCCGTCCAACCGGGCGCGGTGACGCCGCCGAATTTTAGCGCGACGCCGCTGATGGCCGGACCAAAAATAAATCCGAGACCAAATGCCATGCCGATAAGGCCCATCCGCTTTGAACGATTTTTCGGCGGCGTGATGTCGGCGATGTAGGCTTGGGCGACGGTGATGTTGCCGCCACACGCACCGGCAAAGATGCGCGAGATGAGCAACGCGCCCAGCGCGAGCGAATGATTTTCAAATCCCGAACCGACGGCAAAGAGCACATACGATAACGCCGCACCGGCGGTGCTGATGAGCAGAATCGGGCGACGACCGTGGCGGTCGGAAAGTTTACCCCAGATGGGCGAGAAGATGAATTGCATCGCCGAGAACGACGCGATGATGACACCGATCATCCAACCGCCCGCGCCGTAGTGGCGGCTGAACATCGGCACGAGCGGCACGACGATGCCGAAGCCGATGAGGTCAATGAAGACCGTGAGAAAAACCACGAGCATAGAAGGTTTGCGATTCATGTTCAAAATAAGCTGCGTGAGTTTAGCCCTGAAAACTGGAGAGTCAAATGTGTTAGCCACAGAGACACAGAGAACACAGACATAAACTGCATTCTGAATAACCGGTGAATTGTTTGCGGAGATGTTCCGAAAGTAATTTCTTTTGTTCGAAAACCGTAGAAGAATAATGGAAATGTAGGCCGAGCTGTATTGATGTTGGTGAGTCATTGAGGTCCAAACTCAACTGCGCTGGCTAAGCAACCGACAAGAATCTGGCGGCTTCCAAAACCGCCCTCGGCCTACATTCTGAATTTACTTTCCTAAAGAAGCACTCCACTGACAACTCAATCTTGTTGGAAAATTATCCACACCCGTCCTATTACGAGCTTTTCTTAAAATGTGAACAACATTTAACAAGTCGGCTTTGATTGAAGCGCGGTTTTTTGGTTTGGTTTGTAAATGATTGATTCTGTTTCCGACCCGTTGTCCGGCGGTTCCGCCGCCGCGGGAGCTGATTTCAAAAAATCGCGCCGTCAAAAAGGCGATCGCCGCTCATCTTCTGCCATGCCCACGCTCGACCGTCTGCCGCCGCATTCAAACGAAGCCGAAATGGGCGTGCTCGGTTGCGCGTTGCTCGACCCGAACCAGTGCATCGGCGAGTGCATCGAGAAACTCAAGGACGACGGCAAGTCGGCGTTCTATGATCTGCGGCACCAGACGATTTACGAGACGGTTTCGGAGATGTTCAACACGCGGGAGGCGATTGACCTCATCACGGTGCAGCAGCATTTGAAGGATCGGCAGTTGTTGGAACAGGTCGGCGGGATCGCGTATTTGAGCCAGTTGCAGGACGCGGTGCCGAGCGCGGCGAACTTGAGTTACTATCTCGACATCGTCCGGGAAAAATATCTTTTGCGAAAACTGATCGCGACTTGCTCCGGCGTGGTCGGAAAAGTTTATGACTACGAAGGCAACGTGGAAGAGTTGTTGGACGAAGTTGAAAAAGAAATTTTGCACGTCAACGAGTCGCGCGAGCAGGTCGGGATGCAGCCGATCAATGCGCTGGTGAATGGCGCGATTGCGACGATTGAGAATTATCACGCGCGGCAAGGTCAGTTGGGCGGAATTTCAACGGGCTTTCCGGATTTGGACAAGATGACCGACGGTTTGCACGGCGGAGAAATGATTGTCATCGCGGCGCGGCCTTCGATGGGCAAAACCTCGCTGGCGATGAATGTCGCGGAACATGTGGCGGTGGAACTGAAATTGCCGGTGGGCGTATTCAGTCTGGAAATGAGTTCGCAGTCGCTCATTTTGCGCATGATGTGTTCGCTGGCGCGGGTGAATCTGCGAAACATCCGCGAAGGTTTCATGATTGAAACGGATTTCCCGAAATTGACGAGTGCGGCGGGCCGGTTGTCGGCGGCCAAATTGTTCATTGATGATACGGCGGGACTTTCCATTTTGCAGTTGCGGGCGCGGGCGCGGCGCATGGCACAACAGCATGGCATCAAGCTTTTCGTGATTGACTATTTGCAGTTATTAAACTCTACTGCGCGGCGAGCGCAAGACAACCGTCAGCAGGAAATTGCTGACATTTCGAGCGGCGTGAAAGCGCTGGCGAAAGAGCTCAATGTTCCGATTATCGTGCTGGCTCAGCTGAACCGCGAAATCGAAAAAGATAAGAGCCGGAAACCGCGAATGAGCGATTTGCGCGAGTCGGGTTCCATCGAGCAGGACGCGGATTTGGTAGGTCTGCTTTATAAGCCAAATGCCGGTGATGATGAAGACGGCGCAGCAGTCGAAGAAAGCGATGGGCTGCCGGTAAATTTAGTGATCGCGAAGCAGCGTAACGGTCCGACGGGTGATGTCCATTTGACGTTCTTGAAACCATATACACGATTTGAAACCGCAACAAAATTTAGTGACGAAGACGTGCCCGGTGGCCGGTAAATCATGAAAGCCATTTTCCGGTTCGTCGCCATCTTTCTTTTAATTGGTTGCGGCACGGCGGCGTGGGCGCAGAGCATTGGAACTAAAATCAGCCGGGTGGATATCAAGTTCATCGGGCCGGCTTCGGTCAGCGAGGCGCTCATCCGCGACAACATCAAACTTAAAGCGGGCGACAATTATATTCCCGGCGGCACGCAAGACGACGTGCACTCTCTTTACGCGACGGGTCAATTCTACAACATCCGTATCTCCGTGGATTCGGCGGACGACGGCGGCGTGATTCTCACCTACATCGTGCAAGTGCGTCCGCGCATCACGGAAATCAAAATCGAGGGCAACGTCAAATTGAAGGAGTCGAAGCTCAAGAAAAAAGTCACGGTCAAGGTCGGCGACCCGTTGGATGAGCAAAAAGTTTTCACGGATGTGCAGGAGATGAAAAAGCTGTATGAAAAATCCGGCTACTCCGACACGAAGGTTAAATATGTTCTGAACATCGACGAAGCCACCGGCCACGGAACGGTGACTTATCAGATTCAGGAAAGCCCGAAGGTCAAAATCATTGCGGTGGAATTTTTAGGAGCAGAGAAATTTTCACAAAAAGAACTGCGCGGAGAAATCAAGACGCGTCGGCATTGGATGTGGTCGTGGCTGACGGGCAGCGGTTATTTCCAGCAGGACGAGTTTGACGGCGACACCGACCGACTGACGGAATTTTATCACAGCCACGGCTACCTCGACTTCGAAGTGAAGGATGTGAAGTTCGATCATCCGACCACCAATTCGCTGATCTTGAAATTTTTTATTTACGAGGGTCATCAATACACGGTCGGCTCGGTAAAGTTCAGCGGCAATAAAGTTTTTAGCGACGCGGAAATCATCAAAGGCGTGCGCGCCATCCAGAAATTTCAAAACTCAAAAGCCAAGCTCGGCGTAAATGGTTTGGTGATGGATGTCACCAATGTTTTCACACCGCAAGGTTTAGCGAAGGACACCGAAGCCGTGCAGGATTTTTACGGCAGCAAAGGCTACATTGAAATTGCGCAGGGACAGGCGTTACACGTCCAGACCGTGCCCAACATTGAAAAGGGCACGATGGATTTGGATTTTCAAGTTGGTGAAGACCAAATTTCTTACGTTCAGAAAATTGAGATTCACGGCAATCTAAAAACCAAAGATAAAGTCATCCGCCGAGAACTTGCCATCAGCCCTGGCGACGTCTTCAACATGGTGCAGGTCAAAATCAGCAAACAGCGTCTCGAAGGTTTGCAGTATTTCAGCAAAGTTGACATGCGCCCCGAGCCGACAGATCCGGCGATTGCCGGGCGAAAAGATCTTATCGTCAGCGTCGAGGAACAGAACACGGGAAATTTCAGCATCGGCGCGGGGTTCAGTTCAGTGGATGCGCTTGTCGGCTACGCGGAAATTTCACAGGGTAACTTTGATTTGTTCCACCCGCCCTACTTCACCGGCGGCGGCCAGAAGTTGCGTTTGCGCGTTCAGCTCGGCACGCAACGTCAGGACTACGAACTTTCGTTCACCGAACCGTGGTTCTTGAATCGCAAACTCGCCCTCGGCGTAGATCTTTTCCGCCACCAGTTGAATTTTGAAAGTCCGAATAATATTTATGACGAAACCCGCACCGGCGGCAAAGTCAGTCTCACGCGCGCGCTCGGCAGCGACTTCCTCATCGGCAGCGTCAGCTACACGGTTGAAGACATCGGCATTTCTCTGAATAGCGGCTGGCACGGTGGTGAGTATTCCGGAAACCCACCGCAGGTTGTTACCCCTAATGTTCCAAACGCCATTCTCGCACAGGTTGGTGATAACCTTCACCAACGCGTCGGCACTTCCGTCGCTTACGACACACGCAACAGCACACAACTACCCAACCACGGTCAGCGCACGGAATTGTCCACTGAAGTGAGCGCTGGCAATACGGATTTTTACAAAGTCGAAGCGCACACCGCTTGGTATTTTCCCGGCCTGCTCAAAGGCCACGTTATCGAAGCCGTCGGCCGCACCGGCATTGCCGACAGCTTGCAAGGTGGCGACGTGCCGTTCTACGACCGCTATTATTTAGGCGGACTTTACTCGCTGCGCGGTTTCAAATTCCGCAACGTCGCGCCGCGGCAAGCCTACAATCCACAAACACCTAACGTTTCCACCGAACCCATCGGCGGCGATACTTACTGGTTTAGTTCGTATGAATACAGCGTGCCGATTTTCGAAAAAGACGGCGGCGTGAGTTTGCGCTTTGCGCTGTTCTACGATATTGGCTGCGTGGACGAACGCTCCTATTCCTACTCGCTTAATTACAGCGACGACTGGGGTCTCGGCATGCGCTTGAATATTCCACACCTCGGTCCGTTGCGACTGGACTACGGCATCCCGATGAAGCATGACAAATATAATAACAGCAGCGGCCAGTTCCAGTTTGGTGTCGGCTACACCCGCGAATTTTAATATGAAACTTTCCGTCAAAAAAATTCTCGGAACCAGCTTTGCATTTGGCATTGCCGCTTGGCAACTCGGCGCACAAAGTGCAGCGCAATTCGGTAATCTGCCGCTTTGGTTTGAAGCTGGTTCACCGGCGCAATTCACCGCTCACGCCAGCGATTCGCAATTCACCGTCACACCCGTCGGCGCCAAATTTAGCCTTACCAAAAACACCGGCGAAAACGCTAGCTGTGAATTACAATTCGTTGGCGCAAATCCGTCCGCCCACATTTCCGGCGACGTGCCACTGACCGGCACAATTAATTATTTCTACGGCAGCAATCCAAACCAATGGCGCGCAGGCGTCCCAACCTTCGCGCAGGTTCGCGTGGAAAATATTTATCCCGGCGTTAATATTGTTTACTACGGCAATCGCCAGAAGTTGGAATACGATTTCAATCTCGCCGCCGGTGTTAATCCATCCATCATCGCGCTGCACTTCACGGGCGCGGAAAAAATTTCCGTGGATGCACAGGGCGCGCTAATCATCAGCTTCAACTCGGGCGCAGTTATTCAACATCCACCCGTGGCTTATCAGACAATTCACGGCTCACGACAGGAAATTGCCGCCAGCTATAAAATTTTGGACGCACACACGGCCGCGTTCGCCCTCGCCGACTACAATCGTAACGAACCGCTGGTGATTGATCCTGTGTTGAGTTTTTCTACTTATTACGGCGGCAATCTCGGCGAAACCGGTTACGCCATCGCCGTGAATCCGATTGATGGTTCAATTTATATTGCGGGACAAACGTATTCGTCCAAAAACACCAACAACCTTCCGACCCTGACTTTTTCCGCATCCGGCGCGTTCCAGACTAATTATCAAGGTGGCAAGGTGAGCGGCGATGCGTTTATAGCGCGGTTTGACGAAACGGGATCCAATCTGATTTATGCAACTTATCTTGGTGGCACCGGCAACGACGGGGTGCTCGGCCTCGCCGTGGACGCGACGGGCAACGCCTTCCTGGCCGGCTTCACCGACTCAACTAATTTTCCGACGACCAATCCGCTTTACTCCACCGTCAGTGGCGGCATTGATAAATTTGCCAAGAGCCATCTGACCGACGCCTTCGTCGCCGAATTAAATCCCGCTGGCAACGGACTGGTTTATTCCACTTATCTCGGCGGGAACAGCATGGATGCCGCTTACGGCATTACCTTGGACGACGCCGGCAACGCCTACGTCACCGGCTACACTTACTCCACGAATTTCCCCGTAACGCCCGGCGCGTTTCAATCGCATTTAATGTGCAGCAACACCGTTTATATTAACGCCAACGCCTTCGTGTCCGAAATTTCTGCGGGCGGCACAACCTTGAATTATTCCACCTATTTGGGCGGAACTAATTTTGACGAAGGCCGCGCGCTCGCCTACAACAACGGCAAACTATTTGTAACCGGCTTCACAGCCTCCACCAATTTTCCGGCCACCAACTATTTGCCCGCGATGGTATTGATTGATACCAATTACTACACCAAGAAAGATCATGGCGTGCTCGTGACCAATGTAAGTATCTTCACCAATTACTTTAGCGGCGAACATCTCAATAATTCCACGAATAAGGAAAATCGAGACACCGACGCTTTCGTTACCGCTTTCAATGTTGATTCGCCGACCAGTTTCACCCTGCTCTACTCCACTTATCTTGGCGGCACCAATAATGAACGCGCGAACAGTATCGCAGCCGATGCCAGCGGCAATGCGTTTGTGGCTGGCTACACCACCTCCACAAATTTTCCGGATACGGTTCCCAACCTCGCCAGCTCGTATGTGCATACCAACGGAGTGAGATATGGCAACGTCACCAATGGATTCCTGACCAAGATTTCATGGGATGGAACCAACACGAGCATCGGCTATTCCTCGATGTTCGGCGGGCGCGGCGTGGATGTCGCCAACGGCGTCGCCCTCGACCCGCTCGGCAACGCCTACGTAATCGGCTCGGCCACCAGCACAAATTTCCCGGTCACCACCAATAACATTGGCGGCGATCTTTCGGCTACCAATCATTTCGACAAGAATCGTCATAAAAGCGATGTGGTTGTCATCGCTTTCAATTCTGACGCTACCGCCCTGCTCTACTCGTTTTACTTGGGTGGCAAAGAAAATGATTATGGCAACGCCATCGCCGTAGATCCGCTCGGCAACGCCTACCTCACCGGCCAGACCCTCTCGACCAATTTTCCAACGGTGAACGCGTTTCAATCTCACCGCAACGGCACCAACGATATGTTCCTCGCCAAAATTTCTCAGACCGTTGCCCCGACGCCGGGCTTAGTCATCGCCCCGGCCAGTTTGAATTCAACTGTCCGCAGCAAAATCGCCGGTGCGCCGCCTTCGGCAAAATCCGGAATCAACTTGAAATGGCAAATGTTCCCGGCCAATTACGAAGTGGAAAGTTCCGCCGACATGATCAGTTGGCAACCGGCGAACACCAGTCCGGTTTACAGCAATGGCTGGTATCACGTCACCTTGCCCACGACCAACAGCAACCAGTTCTTCCGGCTGCGTAAGCATTGACCGGCGACCGCCATTTTTTGCTGACATCCCATCGGGTTTCTGCTTTCCTTTTCGGCCATGAAAAATTTGCGTTTCACCATTTTAACCGTCGTTCTGCTCGTCGCCACCGTTGTCTCCGCCAGCGCCCAAAGCAAGGTGGCCACCGTGGACATGAAGAAACTTTTCAACGGCTATTACAAAACCAAGTTGTCCCAGACCTCGCTTGAAAATCGCAAAACCGAGTTGCGCAAAGAAATCAAGGACATGGCGGACGGACTTGAAAAATCCCAGGCCGATTACAAGCAACTGCTCGACAAGGCCAACGATCAGACTCTTTCCGCTGATGAACGCGCCAAAAACCGGATTGCCAGCGAGGACAAGGCCAAGGAAATCAACAATTCCCGTGCCGCCATTGAACAATTTCAACGGCAGGCCGAAGCCCAGTTGGGCGACCAGAGCCAGCGTATGAGCGTTAGCCTAGTCACTGAAATTCAAAAAGCCGTGGCCGAAAAAGCCAAAGCCGGCGGATACTCCATGGTGCTGAACTCCGCCTCCGTCGAAGTCGTCGTCTTCGCCAATACAGACAATGACATCACCGCGTCAGTCCTCGCCCAACTCAACGCCGGCGCGCCGATTGATGTGACCACGCCCGCCGGTGTGCCGCTGAACATCAGCACCAATTTATAAGATTAGAATTTTTCAAAACGCCGGACATTTCGATGTCCGGCGTTTCTGCTTGTCACCGCCGGAGTCGTGCCGCAAAATTATTTCCGTCAGGGCCTGCGGAGTGTGGACTTACGAACCCCGCCAGAGCCGGAAGGCAGCAACGGTAGTTAGCTTTGCAATTGCCGCAGTCACCCTGACACTTTCCATTTACGATTTGCGATTGACGATTTACGATTGCCGTCGCCGTTGCAAACCGCGCGCAAATTGTAAATTGCAAATCACAAATGTCATATCAGGTCATCGCCCGCAAATACCGCCCGCAGCGTTTCGCCGACGTTGTCGGACAGGAACACGTCACGCAGACGCTCGCCAACGCCATCGCGCAAAAGCGCATCGCGCACGCGTATCTGTTTTGCGGCCCGCGCGGCACCGGCAAAACCACCATCGCTCGTATCTTCGCGAAAGCGCTGAACTGCACCGGCGGACCCAAAATTGATTTCGACGACAACGATACCCGTGTGCAGGAAATTACCGATGGCCGTGCGCTGGACGTTTTGGAAATTGACGGCGCAAGCAATAACGGCGTCGAACAGGTGCGCGAACTGCGCGAGACGTGCAAATACTCGCCCGCCAATTCACAGTTCAAAATCTACATCATTGACGAAGTTCACATGCTCTCCACGGCGGCGTTCAACGCGCTGCTGAAAACGTTGGAAGAGCCGCCCGCACATGTGAAATTCATGTTCGCGACGACGGATCCAGAAAAAGTGCTGCCTACAATCTTGTCGCGCTGCCAGCGTTTTGATTTGCGCCGAATTCCGTCCGCGCTCATCACCAAACATCTCGCAGAAATTGCGGGCAAAGAAAAGGTGACAATTGATGCCGCCGCTTTGCACGCCATCGCGCGCGGCGCGGACGGCGGTATGCGCGACGCTGAATCTACTCTGGATCAGTTGATCAGTTTTTGCGGCGACAAAATTGAAGAAGCCGACGTGCTCTCGATGTTTGGCCTTGCGGCGCAAAATCAGATTCTCAAATTGAGCCACGCAGTTCTCGCCGGCGAAATTTCCGTCGCGCTCTCGCAATTGGATGAACTTGCGCGCGGCGGCAAAGATCTTGGCCGTTTGCTTGGCGACTTATTGAATCACTTTCGTAATCTGCTCATTTACCAAGTATCTAAAGGCGATTTGAATCTGCTCGAAGTTTCCGAGGCGGAAATTTCCGTGCTCAAGGAACAAGCTTCGCTCGCAACCACCGACGCTTTTACACGCGTTCTGGAAGTTTTAGCGGACGCCGAATTGCGTCTGCGCGACGCTGCGTCAAAAAAGATTTTACTCGAAGTGACACTGCTCCGCGCCATCGAAGCGCGCAACGCGCTGTCGCTCGACGCCGTGTTGAAACAACTCAATCAGTTGCGTGGGCAAAGCAACGCTGCGCCTGCACCGATCCCCAGCGTGCCAGCTCCAACCATCGCGCGCCCCGCTCCAGTTGCTGCTCCTGCAACTACGACTGTGCCTAAAACAGTGGCTGCGACACCAGCACCAGCGCCGATTGCCCAACCTGTTCCGAGCATTGTAGTCGCACCTGAAGATTTAAGCAGCTTGTGGACAAACCTGATTGCCGCCGTTGGTCGCGCGAGTCCGTTCACGCGGGGTTACTTGATTGACGCGCATCCGGTGTCATTCGAGAAAAATATTTTAATCATTGGCTTTGACCCGGAATTTGCTGATCACCTCGGACTCGTGGACAACGCGCGCTATCACACGTTGCTCGCGACCAAGCTCGAGGAACTCGGCCACACCAACGTGATGATTAAATTCATCAAGGCCGAAGCGCCTGCCGGTTGGGAACGCAAGACCGTTGCCGCCACGCCGCCGCCAATTCCTGCTGCAACGAAGACGTCCGCGCCCGTTTCACCAGCAAAGCCTGCTGAAGTCTCGACTGCTACCGAGAAAAAAACTATGCCGGTCGCATTTAGCAAAGAAGATTTCAAAAACGACCCGCTCATTCAGAAAGCTCTGGAAATTTTCAAAGGCACAATTGTCGAAGTGCGAGCTTAATTTTAAATTTAAACCGAACAACTCTAACTTAAAACTCTCAAACCATGTCCAGTCTTGGAAAACTCATGAAGCAGGCTGCCAAAATGCAGCAACAGATGGAACAGATTCAAGCGAGCCTCGCCACTCGCACGGTCGAGGCGACCAGCGGCGGCGGAGCGGTGAAGGCCGTTGCGCGCTGTGATGGTTCGCTTGTGTCCATCAAGATTGATCCGCAGGCGCTGAACCCGTCCGACGCGCAAATCGTCGAAGACATGATTCTCACCGCCGCTAATCAGGCGCTCGCGCAGGCTAAAGAAATTTCCAACACGGAAATGGGCAAGGCTACCGCTGGCTTCAGTCTGCCGGGAATGTGACGATTGGCGAACGCCGTGTGAATTATCTTCAAGGCTACCAATTACCGCTGCAAGAATGTTACCCGAACCCATCATCGCGTTGACAGCTGCTTTGAGTAAATTGCCCGGCATCGGGCCGCGGTCGGCAGAACGTGTCGCGCTGCATATTGTTCAGGCTGATTCGGCCACGGTGAAACATCTCGCAGAAACCATTTTGACCGCCCGCGAACGTATTCGTTTCTGCGAAATCTGCGGCGCGCTCACGGAAAAAACCCCCTGCCCCACTTGCTCCGATGAGCGACGCGATAGTTCCGTAGTTTGCGTCGTAGAAAAACCCGTGGATATTTTGAGTATCGAACGTTCGGGAACGTATCGCGGCAAATTCCATGTGCTCGGCGGAAAAATTTCTCCGCTCGACGGTGTGGAACCCGACGATTTACGCATCGGCGATTTGGAAAAGCGGCTGGCGCATGAACCGCTAAAAGAAATCATCATCGCACTCGGCACGGATGTGGAAGGCGACGCCACGAGCAATTACTTGGCGAAACGGCTCGCGCGCAGCGGCCTGAAAATTTCCCGCATTGGCTTCGGCCTGCCAGCGGGCAGCGGCCTGGAATTTGCCGATGAACTTACGCTGAATCGCGCGCTCGAAGGCCGCCGGGAAATGTTATGAGTCAGCCCGCCATCATCTTCGACCTCGGCAAAGTGCTGGTGGATTTTGATTACACCATTGCCGCGCAAAAAATTGCAGCGCGCAGCTCCAAAGCGCCGGCGGACTTGCACGCTTTTCTCGGCAGTTCACCATTCCTTGTTGAATACGAATCGGGACGTCTCACCCGCAACCAATTTTACGAGGCTGTGCGTAGTGCCATTGATTTTTCAGGCAGTTTGGATGAGTTCGGCAGTTTCTTCGCCGACATTTTTTCGGAGATGAATGCGATGATTGCACTCCATTCCGAACTGCGGCAACGCGGTTTCAAAACTTTTATTTTCTCGAACACGAACGACCTCGCCATTGAACATGTTCGCCGGAACTTTCCCTTCTTCGCTAATTTTGACGGCTATATTTTTTCCTGCGAAGTGGGCGCGATGAAACCGCGTCCGGAGATTTACGCGGCGATGGAAAAAATGTGCGGACGACGCGGCGCGGATTTGATCTACATTGATGATCGCCTTGAAAACACTGAGGCGGGCGCAGCGCGCGGCTGGCGGGCAATTCTGCACGAGACGCCGGAGAAAACGCGGGCGGCGTTGATGACGGCGGGAGTTTTGCCGCCGCGATAATCAGGGCTGAACTTTCAATAGCACACAGCCATGCGGCGGAATTTCGGCGGAGAAATTTTCAGTAGGCGACAAATCTTTCCGCAACCACAAATCACGCACCTTTTGTTTGCCGTTGAGTCCAAGACTGCTAAAAGAAAGATTCGCGGTCGCGGTCTTGGCGGGCGGATGCGGGTCGCTGGTAAACACGAGAAAGTGAACGGTGGCGCCGTTGTTTTGGCTCGTGCCGCCGATGTCGAGGCCAGCGCGCGCCGTGAAGCGTGTGCTGCCGGCGGGCAAATTATATTCGATGACCGAGGGTGCGTGCGTGCCAATGCCGCCGGCACTCGTCTCGCCCGCAACGGTGAGCGCACCGCCGCTGACGCTGCGGTTGACAAGCGGTTTCTGCCAACCCGCCGTGGCGGATTTCCATTTTAGGCTCGTAAGTTTCTTCTCGCCGTCTGCCGTAAAAATTTTCGGTTCCAGCCAATCGGCGTGGTCGCAATCGTAACTGTCGCCGCCATCGTCTACGACCAACCAAAGCTTTTTTGCGCCAGTGATGTCGAGGTCAATGTTGGTTGGGCCGGGCGACGAACGCGTGACGAGCGGACTTTTGAATATGGCGCGGGCTTCGTCAATGTCACTCGCATTGCCGCGGTTGATAAGCGCCACAGCTTGCGAACCATCGGTCAAAGTTTTCGACCAAACTTCAATTTTATTATCCACGGCGACGCGCACGGCGGCTTTGCCCAGCGGGTCTTGATTGACCGCCAGCACTTCAGGATTCGAGAGCAACGCCGTCGTCCAGTCGTCGTTCTCCGGCAGATTCATTCCCAGCATCAGCGGTGAGGAAACGACCGCCCACAGGCTCATCAACGTGATTTGTTCATCGCGCGTGAACGCCGTCCAACGACTTTTCCCCACGCTGCGCTTGCCGATTTTGCCAAGCGGAATCATATCCGCATCCGGCCAATGCCCTGGCCCAGCGACGCCACGCCACGCGAGCATGAGGTCGAGATTGTGATCTATGAATTTCCAGTTGTCCCAAAAGTCATCGGACATACGCCACATATTTGCCTGCGCTGAGATGTGCGCCGCGCTGGTCACAGGTGTTTCGCCGGGCGACGTGCTAAAAACGATGGAGCGTCCGCTCTTCTCAATCGCGCGATGAATCGCCTCAATCTCCGCCGTCGAATACGGACGCGATAAGTCGTCCACCTTGATAAAATCCACACCCCAGCCCGCGTAAAGTCGCAGAATGGAATCATACCACGCCTGCCCCGCCGGCTTAGTCGCGTCCACGCCAAACATATCGGGACACCAAACGCATTTGCTGTTCGTGTCCGCCGCGTCAGCGGCATGGAACGAACTCCCTTCAACGGGTGTATTCGCAAAAACGGATTGCCGGGGAATTCCGCGCATGACGTGAATACCGAATTTCAATCCAAGTGAATGTGCGTAATCAGCCAGCGGCTTGAATCCCGCGCCGTTGGTGGCCGTTGGAAAACGATTTGGTGAAGGCATGAGGCGGCCAAATTCATCCGCCGTAAGTTTCGCACCGGCGCGACCATTGGCGTTGTTATCATGCGCGCCGGGATCATACCAACGATAATCCACCACGACATAATCCCAGCCAAGCGGCTGCAAATGCGTCTTGAACCAGTCAATGTTCGCGCGCATTTCCGCTTCGGTCACAGAATCGCCAAATGTGTCGTAGCTGTTCCACCCCATTGGCGGCGTGAGCGCCAGCTGGTCGCCACAGATGATTTTGATTTCCGCTGCTCCCGCGTTGCCGGCAGAATTTTTTGCCGTTGCATAAAAAGTAAATTCTCCCACCTGCTTCAACGTGCCAGATATGATTCCTGTTTTGGAATCGAGCTTAAGCCCGGTCGGCAAATTTTTTGCAGAAAAAGAAATTGGTCGTTCACCGCTCACCGCGAGTGAATAAATCAGCGGCGTATTCGGCCGGAGGCCGATGACGCGCGCGCCATTGAATTGCGGCGCGGCTTCCGCCTTGGTGGCCGCAACCAACTGCTGCTCCAACGAAGTGAGGATGGTGTTGGGCGAGGAAATTTCTGCCGCTTGGGAAACGGTGGCGATAGCAACAAGCAGGGCTGCGGCTAAAATGAACTTTTTCATTTGGCCGGCGCAGCAACTTTTTTGGCGGAACGGTTTTTGAAAAGCTGGTCGGCCAGCACGCCGAACAAAACTACTGCGCCCATGACGGCGAAGTTGAGCGAGCTGTCAATGCCGAGTAGGTTCACAAGATTTTGCAGCACAAGTAACAGCGCCGTCCCGATGATAATGCCAACCACCGAACCTTCGCCGCCGCGCAAACTGCAACCGCCCAGCACCGCCGCCGCAATGCCGTAGAGCTCGTAAAAATTTCCGTGATTCGACGGCCCGACGGAGTTGGTGTAAAACGCAATCATGATTCCAGAAATACCCGTGAGCAGTCCGGCGATGGTGTAGGCACTGGCGGTAACGAGCTGCGTGTTAATGCCAGAAAAGCGCGCGGCCTGCTCGTTGCGCCCGACAGCGAGCAGATAACGACCATAAATCGAACGGTGCAACACAAACCACATTATAATGGAAAGGACGATGAGAATGGCAAATGGCGCGGGCAGACCGAAAATTTTCCCGCTCACGAAATGGCGCAACGGTTCAATGCCTTCCGCTCCGGAAAATCCCTTCGTGCTGTCGTGCGCGATGTAGCGCGCGATGCCGCGATACATCAGCAAGCCGCACAGCGTGACGATGAACGGCTGGAGTTTCGCGCGCGTAATCAACAAGCCATGCGTCAAGCCGAGCAGACCGGAAATGCCAAGCACCACTAGCGTCGCAAACGGCCAAGACCAATGCCATTCGGTCAGTCCCATCGCCAGAATCACGCCAATTAACGCGCACATCGAGCCGACTGACAAATCAATACCGCCCGTGATGATGACCAAGCCGAGGCCGAGGCTGAACACGCCGTAAAGACCAATCAGATTTGCTGTGTTCACCAAATTCACCGGCGACAAAAACTTCGGATTCATAACCGAAGTGACCGCGCACAGGACAAACAACAGAACCGAGATGCCAATTTCTTTTTTCATGGAAAATTATTACTGTAAATTAATTGTTCACCGCCGGTTTGGCAGCGGAAATGGTTTTGCCGACGGCGAGGTTCATCACGTTCTCCTCGTTACAATCAGCGCGTTCTAGGACGCCGGTAATTTCACCTTCGTGCATCACGGCCACGCGGTCGCTCACGTTCAAAACTTCCTCCATGTCGGAGCTGATCATCAAAATCACGCCACCGCCATCGGCCAGCTCGCGCATTAGCCGGTAAATCTCCGCCTTCGCTCCGACATCAATGCCGCGGGTCGGCTCGTCGAGGATCATCACCTTGGGCGACATCGAAAGCCATTTGCCCAACACAACTTTTTGTTGGTTACCGCCGCTCAAATTCAGCACGAACGCCTCGCCGCTCGGTGTTTTGATTTTCAACGATTTGATTTGTTCGTCCGTGACTTTGCGTTCGCGATCTTTGCTGATGAGGTTGAACGTGGAATATTTTTCTAGCGACGGCAAAGTAGTGTTTTCGCGCACGGTCATCGCCGTGACAAGCCCCTCACCGCGCCGATCCTCTGGCACGAGATAAATACCGTGACCAATCGCATCGGCCGGTTTGTTGATGGAAATTTTTTCGTCACCAATCGTGACTTCGGCACTGCCACCATTATCGAGGCCAACCATCGCCTTCACAATTTCCGAGCGCCCGGCTCCGACAAGCCCGGCAAATCCTAAAATTTCGCCGCGCGCCGCGTCGAACTCCACAGTTCTTGCGGGATAACGGCTGGAACGTGCATTGCGCACTTTGAAATAACCCGGCGTCTTGGCCGCCGTTGAAGCCGTGTAGGAACTTTTAATTTCGCGACCAACCATCAGACTCACGATTTTGTCGTGGCAAATGTCGGCCTTGGGCAATTCGCCGGCGTTTTTGCCGTCGCGCAAGACGACCACACGATCAGCGATATGTTCCACTTCGCTCAAGCGATGCGAAATATAAACCACGCTGACGCCCGACTTCTTCAACTCCAAAACCAGTTCAAGCAACCGGTCGGTTTCCTGCAACGTCAATGAGGACGTCGGCTCGTCCATGATGATGATGCGCGAGTTGAGCGACAGCGCCTTCGCGATTTCCACCATCTGTTTTTGTGCGATAGATAATTTTTCCAGCGGCGTTTTGCTGGAGACATCGAGTCCTAAACGCTTAAGCAACGGCTCGGTATCCGCGTGGATTTTTTTGAAATCAATGAGGCCGAGTGCATTCTTCGGCTCGCGTCCGAGAAAAACATTCGCCGCCACGTCGAGATTATCGAGGACGTTCAACTCCTGATGAATGAACGCCACCTGCAATTTCATCGAGTCGGTGACGTTGTTAATTTTCACCGCCGTTCCATCCATGAAAAGCTCGCCAGCATCTGGTTGATAAACGCCGCCGAGAATTTTCATCATCGTGGACTTGCCCGCACCATTCTCGCCGCACAACGCCACCACTTCGCCCGCGCCGATGTCCAGCGAGACGTTATCCAACGCGATGACGCCCGGAAATCGCTTGCCGATTCCGCGCATGGAAAGAAGTGGTGAGGTCATGATGATTAAACGCTTACTTCGTTGAAGCGTTGAACCGATTTAAGGGTTCAACGCTTCACGATTCGAGGAATATTACTTGCCGAGAATTTTTGCCAGGTCAGCCTTGAAACCCGCGATGTCATCTTTCTTCAAGCTGCGCGTCGCGACAATTTGTTTGCCGCCTGCGAGCGCATCTTTGTCGCCGCCGAGATACTTAGCCATCTTGGTCATCGCCTGCTTACCGAATTCATACGGCTGCTGCACGACCGTTCCGTAGATGTCGCCGCTGGCAACGCCATCAAGCGTTTCCGCATTTTCGTCGAAGCACACAATCTTGACCTGCCCCTGCTTGTTCGCCGAACGAACTGCGTTCAGAATCGCCGGTCCGTTGTAATTGTAGAGGCCGACGAGCATGGAGATGTCAGGATATTTCACCAGCGTATCCTCGGCATTTTTCTGGGCGCGGACATTATCCGTGTCGTCCGTGCGGAGGTCGATGATGGAAACATTCGAACCTTCGAGTTCTTTTTTGATGCCGCCAAAACGATCCTTCGCATTTTGCGCGTCCGCGTAACCGACGAATACCATGATTTTGCCGCCGTTAGGCAATGCTTCTTTGATGAGCTTGCCGGCCGCCTGTCCCGCCGCGAAGTTATCCGTGCCGATGTAGCAAACGCGTTTGCTGTCCGCCGCGTCGCTGTCCACGCAGATGAGCAGCGTTTGCGCGGCAATCTTGTTCAAGAAATCAATCTGGTTTTTCGGATCAATCGGGCTGACCGCGATGCCGTCCACGCCTTTCGCGACCAAGTCGTCGAGAATCTGCTGCTGCTCGGCGGCACTGCCTGTCGAGGGAATGCGAAAATCCACGTCAATATTGCCGAGCTCGGTGGACGCCGCTTCGCAACCGGTGCGCGCGATGGTCCAGAATGTCGCCGCGTTGTTCGAGACAAACGCGAGCTTCAGTTTTTTGCCCGCCGCTGGCGCGCTGCCACCGGAAGTTGATGTCGGCGCTTCGGATTTGCCGCAGCCGGAAACAATCGCCGCGACGCACAGCGCAGCGAGAATGGATTGGAGTTTTTTCATGATTTAATTTTTGGTTGTTGGTTGCAGATTTATTATTCGACGGAGAATTTATAGATAATCGTGTTCTTGTAAGTTTCGCCCGGCTTCAACTCGGTTGTGGGGAAAGCCGGGTGGTTGGGTGAGTCAGGAAAGTGCTGCGGCTCGAAACAGAAACCATCGCGAAACTGATACGTCCAACCGCCCTTGCCGGTGATGCTGCCATCGAGGAAATTGCCGGAGTAAAATTGCGTGGCCGGTTCCGTCGTCCAGACTTCCATCGTGCGACCGCTGGTCGGCTCACTCACACGCGCCGCAAAGGAAGGTTCGTTGCCATCCTTGTTCAAAACCCAGTTGTGATCGTAACCGTTGCCGAGTTTGATTTGCAGATCGTTCGTGTTGTTGATGCGTGCGCCAATTGCCGTCGGCGTGCGGAAATCAAACGGCGTTCCCGCGACCGGATAAAGTTCGCCCGTCGGAATCAAGCCGCTGTCCACCGGTGTAAATTTATCGGCGTTGATGGTGACGACGTGACCGAGCACATCACCGCTGCCGCGCAAATTAAAGTAGGAATGATGGGTGAGATTGCAAACCGTGGCCTTATCCGTCGTCGCGGTGAAATCCACGCGCAAAGAATTATCTTCCGTCACGGTATAAACCGCCGTGACAAGCAAGTTGCCGGGATAACCTTCTTCGCCATCGCGACTCACGTAAGTCAGAATCAACGCCGGACCGTGCGCCGTCGGCAACGGTTGCGCCGTCCACACTTGCTTATCAAAACCTTTCAGCCCGCCGTGCAACGAATTCACACCATTGTTCGTCGCGAGCGTGTAAGTCTGTCCGTCCAAAGAAAATTTTCCGAACGCAATGCGATTGCCGTAACGACCAATGAGCGCACCAAAATACGGAGTGGATTTGATGTAGCCATCCAAGTTGTCGTAGCCGAGCACGACATCACTGAACTTGCCGTTCTTATCCGGCACTTTGAGCGACGTGACAATGCCGCCGTAAGTCATGATGGTTGCCGTCATGCCGTGACTGTTGACGAGCGTATAAAGTTCTACCGCTTTGCCGTCAGGCGTCGTGCCGAAGTCTGCTTTGGTAATAGTTCCTTTAGGTGTGTTTGACATAGTGTTGCAACCAGTTAATGCCGCCGCGAAAATTCCCAGCGAAGTGATGGTGATTAGATGAATGAATTTGTTCATGGTGGTGGAAGGTTTATTTTTGGCCATAATAAGCATTCGCCCCGTGCTTGCGAAGAAAATGTTTGTCGAGCAAAACGCTTTGCATCGGCTTCAATTTAGGATTGATCTTTAATGTCTCGCTCGCGAGCTGCGCGATGAATTCTAAAACGCCCGCGTTGTGAACTGCATTCGCGACATCTTTGCCCCAAGTGAACGGTCCGTGACTCGCCACCAACACCGCCGGATGTTGCAGCGGATCAAATTTTAATTTCTTGAACGTCTCCACAATGACTTTGCCGGTGTTTGCCTCGTAATCGTTTTTGATTTCCGTCGGTTTCAGCAAACGGGTGCACGGCACGTCGCCATACCAATAATCCGCCTGCGTTGTGCCGTAGCTCGGCAAGCCGCGCTGTGCCTGTGACCAAGCGGTCGCAAATAAACTATGAGTGTGCACCACGCCGCCGATTTTCGGGAACGCGCGATACAAAACCAAGTGCGTCGCCGTGTCCGAACTCGGCTTCAAATTTCCTTCGACCACTTTGCCATCCGCGAGTGAAACGACGACCATGTGTTTCGGCAACATGCCATCGTAAGGCACACCGCTCGGTTTAATGACGACGAGGCCGCGTTCGCGGTCAATCCCGCTGGCGTTGCCCCATGATTCGATGACCAAACCTTTCGCGACGAGGTCGAGATTGGCTTGGCAGACTTGAGCTTTAAGTTTTTCGAGCATGATAAAATTATTTGCGGACACGACTGCGAATTTCAATCAGCTTCTTCATCACGCCATAAAGATTTCCGCCACCGTCCGGCGTGCCGAACGCATCGTGCAGTTGTTTGTAGAGCGCGTAAAGTTCCTTGTAAGTCGCGTGCGCCTTCGCGTTCGGTTTATAGACAATCGGCTTCAAACCCGTCATCGCTTTTTGTGCTGCCGTATAATCTTTATGAGCGCCGGCAATGACCGCCGCCGCAATGGCCGAGCCAAGCGCACACGTTTGCGCCGAGCGGCTTACTTTCATCGGGCGACCGGTAACATCTGCGTAAATCTGCATTACCAGCGGGCTTTTCTCCGCGATGCCGCCACAATTCACAACCTGTGAAATCTTCACGCCGTATTCTTCAAAACGATTGATAATGGTCAGCGCACCAAACGCCGTCGCCTCGATAAGCGCGCGAAAAATTTCCGCGGGCTTGGTGTAAAGCGTCTGGCCAACGAGCAGACCGGTAAGGCGTTGATCCACGAGCACGGTGCGATTACCATTGTTCCAGTCGAGCGCGAGCAAGCCGCTTTCGCCGGGCTGCAATTTCAATGCTCCTTTGCTTAACTCAATGTGCGAACCCGCTTTCTCGCCGCCGGGCTGGACGTAATTCACAAGCCAATTGAACAAATCGCCCACAGCCGATTGACCCGCTTCAAGTCCAAAACAACCGGGCAACACACTGCCGTCCACGATGCCGCAAAGTCCCGGCACGTCCGCGAGTTTTATCGTCTTCGGCGCAATCGCAATGTCACAAGTGCTCGTGCCAATGATTTTCACAAGACATCCCGGAGCGACGCCAGAACCGACCGCGCCAAGATGCGCGTCAAATGCGCCAACGGCGACGGGAATTCCCGCCGGCAAACCAGTTCGTTTCGCCCACGCCGCTGTGAGTCCGCCGACCGCACGGTCAATTGTGTGAACGCGCGGGGTGAGACGCGAACGCAATTGTGCGAGCTTCGGATTTAATTTGGAAAGAAAAGCTGCATCGGGATAACCGCCCCACTTTGCATTCCACATTGCTTTGTGACCGGCGGCGCAAACGCCCGCCATGAATTTTTCCGGATGCTCTGTGCCCGTGAGCGATGCCGGAACGAAATCAGAAAGTTCCACCCATGAATGCGCCGCGTTGAAAACTTCCGGCGCCGTGCGCAGGCAATGCAGCAATTTGCTCCAGAACCATTCGCTCGAATACGTGCCGCCGCATTTGGCGAGATATTGCGGGCGCATTTTCTTTGCGAGCGCGGTGATTTCAGAAGCTTCGTTGACGCTCGTATGATCCTTCCACAACCACGCGAGCGCGGCCGGATTATTCGCAAATTTTTTCTGAAACACGAGCGGCTGGCCGTTCGCATCCACCGGCAGTGGCGTGCTGCCCGTCGTGTCTACGCCGATGCCAATCACTTGGCTCGCGCTAAAACCTTTTACGGATTTTTTCGCCGTGGCGAGCGCGGCTTTAATTGTTATTTCCGCGCCCTTCAAGTAATCCGCCGGATGCTGCCGCGCCAGATTCGGATCGCGCGCGAGCACGACGCCTTGCGTGCCGTGCGCGTAAGTCCAAACGGCAGCGGCAACTTCCGCACCGTTGGCAACATTGACGATGAGGGCGCGAACGGAATTCGTGCCGTAGTCCAAACCAATCGTATATTTCACGCTCATAAAAATTATTTCAGTTCTTCAACCAGACTGCCGACGTTTCCTGACCGCGATTCTGGCGCGCGTAATTTGGAATCGCCAGCAGCGGACTGCCGTCGCTCCATTTACCTTTGATGACCAGCATGCCGCCAAGAAAATCACCACGCCATTCGGTCGCAAGTGATTTTACGTCTGGCGTGAGATTCAAGTTCGGTTGGTCGGCCGTTTCAACGGTGTAAATCAACGGACCATAGCGCAACGCGACGTGACCGCGATCCGCCTTGATATTCTCGTCCGCTTTGATGACCTGAATTTTCATCGGCAGTTCGATTTCAATTTTATCGCCCGCCTTCCATTCGCGCGTGATGGCGGCGTAGCCATTTTCAATTACCGGCGAAATTTTTTCGCCGTTCACCGCGAGCGATTTCAACCCACTGACTTTCGGCACGGGCGTGTAAAGTTCACTCGTCGTGCGGTCGGGAACACGCACAAACACAGTGAATTTTTTCGACAACTTTGGATTTACCGTGATGGAAATTTTCCCACTCCACGGATAATCCGTCTGCTGCACCAACTCGACATCCGTGCCCGCGACGCGCGCGACGTTGATGGTGCTGCCGATGAAAAGATTCACAAAAATCCCGTCGGCGCTCGTTGTGTAAGTCCATGTCGGGATTGCCAGCAGCGTGCGCGGGATGTTGCCGACGCAGCACGGACATTGATGCCACGGATAACGCGCCTTGTCCTCGACGAGCGGATTGTCATAGTAAAAGTTTTTGCCGGCCAAATCCGTCGAGCCGAGCAACGCGTTGTAAATCGTCTCCTCGTAAAGGTCGGCGAACTTCGCATCGTGATACGCGAGATTCATTTTCCATTGGAAGAAAATTTCGCCGCAGCTCGAACACGCTTCGCAGTAAGCCTCGTTCCGCAATGAATAATTCGGCCCGAAACCTTCCGAAGTTTCGCCGCTGCCGATGCCGCCGGTGACGTAATATTTTTTGTTGATGAGATTGTCCCAGAGCGACAGCACCGCGCTTTGATAATCCGTGTCGTGCGTCTCCGCCGCGACATCCGACATCGCGGAAAAAAGATACGACGCGCGCACGGCGTGGCCCACGGCCTCGTATTGCTGCTGCACGGGCGATTGCGTCTGGTCGTAATCCGAACCGCCGTGGCGACCGCGAGAATCGAGCAAAAATTTCGCAAGCGCAATATAACTGTCGCCGCGTCCGCCGCCTTCCATGTCGTTCACAAAACGGCCGAAGCGCACCAAGCCCTGCTCGATTTGTTCGTGACCGTCATACCATTCTTTTTTGTCGTGCCCGATGTTAGCGACCCAACAGTCGGCCAGTTTTTTCGCCGCGTTGTAAAGCCGCTTGTCCGTGCCGCCGGTCAACTGATAGTGCGCGATGGCGGATTCGAGAAAATAACCGGAGACGTAACCTTCGTGATTACCGCGCTGCGCCGGATTCCAACGCGATGGCCAGCGTTTGCGGTCGGCCAACGTGTAGGCCGTTTGCAAATATCCATCCGGTTCCTGCGCGGCCAAAATTTTTGGAATCCAGTCATCGAGCGTCGCGCGCATTTTTTCCTGCGCGGCCAAAATTTGCTGATCGCCTTGCGCGTCCACCATCAACGCGATGCACATGGACTCGACGATATTGTGAACATACGCGTTCGCCCACACGTCGCCGTTTTGCGGCGCGTGCGCCTCGCCGCGCAACGCCTTCGCCGCCTCGATAAAATTATCAATCCCGCCGCGACTGTGCGCCTTGTTCGTCTCGCTCAACTCGTCAATGCAATGTGGAATCCAATTTGCAATGAGCGCCTTCGCGCGCGCGTTCCAGAACAGCGGACTGTTGATTTTGTAAGGCTTCGTATAAACAACTTCGAGCCGGTTTGTGGGCGGCGGCGAAACCACTTTCACTTTCAAGGTTGAACTCGCGCTGGCGTTTCCCTCGCCCGCCACCAATTTCAAAACGTAATCGCCCGGCGCAGAAAATGTCGCCGTCGTAATATTTGTCTGCGCGTTCACAAAAGTCACTTCACCCGGACCGGACGCTTTGCTCCACAAAATTTTTGCCGGCGAACTTGACTTCAAAAATTTCACCGTGCCGGACAAATAGGTTTTGCCGTCGAGCATCACATCGCGATCCACGCCCGCGCGAACTTTCGGCGGAAATTCCGGCGACTTGCCGTCATCCAAAACGCGCCATTCCAAAATGCCCGTGGAAAAATTTTCACTACCGTCCATTTCCAACTTCAACTTCGTCGTCGTGATTTCAGGAAACGTCGTCACGTTGAATTTGTCGCCTTCCACGCCGAGGCCGCTGGCATTGGTGATTTCGACGAAATTGTTTCCATCCCAAAATTTCACGCGACTCGCTTTCGGCAGATGCACACCTTGATGATCATCCCACCAATACACTTCAATCTGCTTCGTGCTGACGGGCTGGCTCCAGTCGTATTCCACCCATTGCGTTCCCGTGCGCGGCCAGTTGCCGAAGCTGCCGCGCCGATTGTCAGCCGAATTGCACGGCGTGTAGCCGTCATTCAACGCCGCCAACGACGTGTCGCCAGAAACATAGGAACTCGACGGCACGGCGACGACGGCGAGATTCACCGGCGCGACAGAATCCTGCGCGCGCACCATCGCGACGCACAAGGCCAAGACCGCGAACGTAATTCGAAATGGAGCGACAATTTGCACGATGAATTTATTTTGTCGCCGACAAACGCAATACCGTAAATGAATTTCCGGGGAACGATTGCGTGAGTGTCGTGCCGGTAAAATTCACCGGCGCGGTTTTGGGTGAAACCTTCATTGGCTCGGCCAAAGAATTTTCATCCGCGCCGCTCGCGGAGGTCAACACGGTGGACGTGCCCTGCCCCGTCAAATTTTTTGCACCAGAAAAATCTAAGGTTGTTTCCAGCGGCAACGCGCTCGCGTTCACGACCTTCACAATCACGTCACCAGTTTTATTATCGCGCGATGCGCAGGCGTAGAGTGATTTGATGTTGGAGGATTTTTCGTAGTCCACATCGTGGATTAACACACCATCGAGGTAGCATTTCACGTTGCCACCATTGACGACGAGCTTGATGTCATACCAACGATCCGTTTCGATGTGGCTTGGCTTGCGGTCGAGCGTCTCGCCAAATTCAATGCCGTCGGTCGAATTTTCCCAACCGCCGATGTTCCACCAATTACGACCTTCGTCGCCGCTGATGTGAAACAGAATCAGGAAACCTTCACGCCCGGAAATTTTCCGCGCCTTGAGGGTGAACGTATAATTTGTCCAGTCACGGTTGCCGGCGAGTGCGCGCACGAATTCTTTTTCCGCCGTTTCCTGCAACGCGCCATCTTTCACCACCCAGTCGCCACCGCCAAATTTCTGCCAATCCTTTGAACCGTTACTCAAGTCAGCTTGGAATAAAACTTTTCCGTCCGGCGCGGTCACTTTCATATCTTTGAATTCCGCCGCCGTGTTCCATGTGCCCACGCCCACCATGCCGCGGCTCTTTTCCGATTCCGCCATGGGCGAACTCACCTGCACCGGCAATGTCACGTCACCACGATTTGCGCTGAACATTTGCTGCACATAATAACCGGGCAAACCATACCAGTTCGCGCTGTCGAAATTAATGAGGTCAGGATTCCACGCGCGATGATTCAAGTTCACCAGCAACGGTGCGTAACTCGCGAGAATGACGACATCTGAATTGCGTTCCATGCCCGTCATCATTGCCGCTTCGCCGATGGCTGCGCGCAAATTTCCTTTGCCCGCGTTCTGCGTCACCGCGTATTCGCCGATAAAAATTCTCGGTCCTTTGCGACTGTAAGAATCATATTGGTCGGCGCGGCGCATGAACGATTCCGGCGTTTCGTAATAATGTTCGTCAATGATGTCCGGCGCGGGATTTTTCGGTAACGGCCGACCGCGCAAATCGGTATTCATGATGAATTGCAAATACGGATACTTCGCCCGTAGCGCGTTCACCAGCAGCGGCCAGCGTTCGACGTAATCCGGCCCGCCGTTTTCATTTCCAATTTCCATGAAGCGCAGATTAAACGGTGCGGGATGACCGGCGCGCGCACGCATTCCGCCCCAAACCGAATTCGTTGGACCGTTGGCATATTCCACCGCGTCGAGCGCGTCCTGAATCCATTGGCCCATGCGGTCCAGCGGCACGGTTTCGTGATGCGACATGCCAACGTTGATATCGAAGAGCGGCTCCGCGCCGAGATCTTCTGCTAGCTGTAAGTATTCGTGGAAACCTAGACCATGCGTAGCGTAATAACCCCAGATATTCCAAAGCGGTGTGCGAGTATCAATATTGCCCACTGTATTTTTCCAATGATTCATGTGCGCAAAATCATCACCTTCCACCCAGCAACCGCCCGGAAAACGCATGAAAGAAGGATGCAAACCGGCGAGAGACTCCGCGAGATCGGTCCGTAAACCGTGATTCTTCCACGTCGTTTTCGGCATCAGCGAAACCATGTCGAGAAACAAAACGCCTTTGCCATCGCCGGAAATAACCAACTTCGCCTGCGGGTCGCCGCCCGTCGCCGTCAAATCCAGCGTGTGATATTTCCAGCCGTTATTAATGCCAAAGATTTCGCCGCTCGCGAGCACCTCACCTTTACTGCTCAAAATTTTCGCCGTGAGCTTGCCGTCAAACTTTTCACTACGCGCGGCAAACTTCAAGGTGTAGTCGGCGCCGGCGACAATGTTCATGCCCCAGTAACCATCATTTTCCACTGCGAACGCGCCGGACACTTTCAAGCGCAGTGATTTCCGGTTAAATGCATTGAGTGGTTGACTGTCATCAATCGTTGCGGTCGCGCCGGTAATTTTCCAATCCGCCGGCTTGTCGGCATCTTCAAAGGAACGATTGCGCACAAATTCAGGATAGATGCCACCGTCGGCGGACAGATTGATGTCCTCGAAGAAAATTCCCCACAGCGTCGGCGAAATTGCGTGGCCGGGTTGATCCACGGCCACGGAAATTTTCGCCGGCTGGGCATTTGCAGAAATGGCCGCCGCCAAAGTCGCAAGGGCAAAATAATTTTTAAGTTTCATAATTATCAGTGCGTGAATTTTTCTTCGAGGAGTATTTACATCAAGCCGCCCAACCGCTCTTCAGGCCGTAGGCGACATCATTCCAAGCGAGTTCCTGTTTGAATTGGCGCAGCTTTGTGTCCGCATCAATGATCACGGTTTCGATGCCCGCCATCGCCGCAAAGTCTTCCAGCATCTCCGTCGTGACGGCTTGGCTGAAGCCGGTGTGATGCGCGCCGCCCGCGTAAATCCACGCTGCGCACGCGTCCTCAAAATTCGGACGGCACTTCCAAACGGCTTGCGCCACCGGCAATTTCGGCATCGCGTGTTCCGGCGCGACGACGTCCACTTCGTTAATGAGCAAACGAAAACGATTACCAAAATCCATCAGCGACGCGTTCAACGCCGGGCCAGCGGGCGTGTTGAAAACTAGACGCGCTGGATCAGCCTTGCCGCCGATGCCGAGCGGATGCACTTGCAACGAAACTTTTCCATCCGCGATGCTCGGACAAATTTCCAGCATGTGCGAACCGAGAACCAATTTGTTTCCGGGCTGCATGTGGTAAGTGTAATCCTCCATGAACGACGTGCCGCCCTTGAGTCCGCTCGCCATGACTTTCATTGCGCGCACGAGCGCCGAAGTTTTCCAATCACCTTCGCCGCCGAAGCCAAATCCAGCGGCCATCATGCGCTGCGAACCGACGCCGGGAAGTTGCGCGAGACCATGCAAATCTTCAAACGTATCCGTGTAACCTTTGAAGCCGCCCGCCGTGAGGAATTGTTCGATACCGAGTTCGATACGCGCGGCATCGCGAATCGATTTATGGCTTTTACTGCCTTTGCGCAAGTCGGCGGACATCTCGTAAATTGCCTCGTAAGTTTTGCAAAGTGCGTCCACTTCCTTATCAGAAACGGCATTAACCACTTTCACCAAATCGCCGACACCGTGCGTGTTCACGGAGAAACCAAATTTGAACTGCGCGGAAACTTTGTCGCCATCCGTCACCGCCACTTCGCGCATGTTGTCGCCGAAGCGGACGAACTTCGCGGTTTGCCAATCCGCCCACGCCGCCGCCGCGCGCGCCCACGCGCCCAGTTTTTCCTGCGTGGATTTTTCCTGCCAGAAACCGACGACAACTTTCCGGCTCAAGCGCAAGCGGCTCCAGATGAAACCATGCTCGCGGTCGCCGTGCGCGGCCTGATTCATGTTCATGAAATCCATGTCAATCGTCGCCCACGGAATGTCGCGATTGTATTGCGTGTGCAGATGCGCGACCGGTTTACGCAGTTGCTTCAATCCATTTATCCACATCTTCGATGGCGAAAACGTGTGGCACCAAGTGATCAGGCCGATGCAGTTTTTTGCGTTATTTGCGCTCTGGCAAAGTTCGGTAATCGCGTCGGGCGAAACCATGACCGGCTTGAAAACCACCTTCACCGGAATCGCGGATGACGCGCCCAGCGTCTTGGCGATTTCCTGCGAATGCTTCGCAACAGCCTTCAATGTTTCCGGCCCGTAAAGGTGTTGGCTGCCCGTAACAAACCAGACTTCGTATTGCTTCAGGTTGATGCTCATAATTTTATTAGGAATCTTTAGTTTTTAGATTAAAAGAGAGCGAAAACATTCCGCTCCATGGATTATTGTTTCAAATAAATTCGTTGATGAGGTTTTCGAGGAATTCCTGTCGGCCGCTGGCGTTCGGCGACGCTTCACCTTTTTTGAGTATGTAAGCTTCAAGGTCTTTGAAGTTGGCTTTGCCGGATTCAATCTTCGCGCCAATGCCACTGTCCCAACTCGCATAACGCGACTTCACAAAGTCGCTCAAGCGTCCATCTTTGCGAATGGCCGCTGCAATTTTCAGTCCGCGCGCGAAGGCGTCCATGCCGCCGATGTGCGCGTGAAACAAATCAATCGGCTCGAAGCTCTCGCGGCGCACTTTCGCGTCGAAATTTACACCGCCGGTCTTGAGGCCACCGTATTTCAAAATCGAAAGCATTGTGTAGGTCGTCAGGTAAATGTTCGTCGGGAACTGGTCGGTGTCCCAGCCGAGCAACTCATCGCCGGTGTTCGCGTCGATGGAACCGAGTGCGTTAGCTGCGCCAGCGACTTCCAATTCATGCTGCATGGTGTGACCTGCCAGGGTGGCGTGGTTCGTTTCGATGTTCAGTTTGAAGTGCGGCAACAAATCGTATTCGCGCAGGAAATTCAGGCACGCGGCGGAATCGGAATCGTATTGGTGCTTGGTCGGCTCTTTCGGTTTCGGTTCGATGTAAAATTGTCCTTTGAAACCAATCTGCTTTTTGTAATCCACGGCCAGGTGCAACAATTTCGCGAGATGATCCAACTCGCGTTTCATGTCGGTGTTGAGCAGCGTCATGTAGCCTTCGCGTCCGCCCCAAAACGTATAACCTTCGCCGCCGAGTTCGTGCGTCACTTCCATCGCTTTCTTGATCTGCGCCGCGGCGTAAGCAAAGACGTCCGCATTGCAGCTTGTGCCCGCGCCGTGCATATAGCGCGGATTGGAAAACGCATTCGCCGTGCCCCACAACAATTTGATGCCGGTGCGCTGCTGTTCTTCTTTCAACACTTTCGCGACGGCGTCAAAATTCTTGTTCGATTCGGCCAGCGTCTTGCCTTCCGGCGCCACGTCGCGGTCGTGCCAGCAATAATACGGTGCGCCGAGCTTCTCGATGAACTCGAACGCGACCCGCACGCGCTTCTGCGCGTTGCTCACCGAATTACTGCCGTCGTCCCACGGCCGTTGCATCGTCCCCGCCCCAAATGGATCGCTCCCCGCTCCCCGAAACGTGTGCCAATACACCACCGCAAATCGTAGATGTTCGCGCATGGTCTTACCTTCGACAATCTCCTCAGCGTTGTAATGCTTGAACGCTAAAGGATTCTTCGAGGACGACCCTTCGTATTTGATTTTGCTGATGGCTGGGAATGCAGATTTCATGTATGTGAGTTGTAGTTGAATTGAATATTAACGGACGAGTTCCGCGCGCCGATTTTTTACGGCAGTTTTTTTAATCGGAAATTTTTTCGGTTGCGAATCCGGCACGATGAGGCGATCGATGCCCACGGCGATGAGTCCGGCGGTGCGGCGACGCGGTGCGGCCACGCATTCCACCGCGCCGAACTTCGCCCACATGGAACCGTTCGAGACGGCACGCGAAAGATGCGCCAGCACGGACGGCGGCAATTCCGTCAGGCTGCCGGTCACGACTACGCGCCGCAGACCTAAAACATTTAGCGCGCCAGCGATGGCAACGGCGGCGGCATCCAAAGAATGCGCGAGCCACGGCTCAATGCCGTGCGCCGAGATATATTCGCCCAATTGCGCCCAAGTATTTTTCTTGCCCCGCGTCGCTTCGGAAAAACTTTCCAGCAAGCCGCGCAAGGACACGAGCGTTTCCATGCAGCCGATCGCGCCGCAGCCGCATTTACGCCGGTTGCCCAGCACGGGCGTATGGCCAATCTCGCCGCTGATGGGCAGCGGATTCACGAGCGGTTTGCCGTCCATAATAATCGCGCCGCCGACGCCTTCGCCAAAGTCCACGAGCAAAAAATCGTCACTGTCGGGATTTGCAAGATGATGGCCGAGCGCCAGCGCGCGTTCTTCTTGCACAAGCAATACCGGCACGTTCCAGACGCGCCGGACAATCTGCGCGAGGTCGGCGGTTTCCGTCCAATGGATATTAGGCGAAAATAAAATTTTATTCGCTGTCTCGTCCACGATACCAGGCACGCTCAAGAGCACGCCGAGAAAATTATGCTCGCCAATCTGGCTCGCGGCGGCGCGCAACGATTTTTCCCAACCGCGCGCCGGATTCATTTCGCCCTTTTCGAGCGCGAAGGTAAAATGCCATTGATCCGCATCCGGAATTCCCAGCGCGAGCGCGGCCACGGTGGTTTCTTGCATCCCCAACTGAATCGCCAGCAGCCGCGATTGCGAGTGGTTCAACTGCAACTTGCGGCCGGGGCGACCGCGCAAACTTGTTTCTGCACCGTTGGTTTCCGCCACTTCGATTTCCTCCAGCACCTCAACCGCGAGCAGTTCATCCACGATTTTCCCCGCCGTGGGCTGGCTCATGCCGAGCGCCTTCGCGAGTTCTGCGCGCGAAGCTACGCCCAACTTCTGCAACTGCCGGAGCAAGGCGCGCCGGTTCAATTGCCCCATGCGGGAAGGAACGTAGATCATTAAATTAAGATAACTACGGAAATGCCCCTCGTGTCAAGCGCGATTGAATTATTCTGTCCGAAAAAACATTTGCCCCATGCGGCGAAACCTGAAATCGTTTGAACCATTCCGTTTAACCACTGTCTATCTCCCATGAAAATTAAATCATTCCTTACCCTGTTCGCCGCCGTTGCCTTGCTCGTGCCGGCGGGTCTCAACGCTCAAACCACCAATCGCCCCGTCAGCGCCATGGACCCGGAGCTGATGGCGATTGTCCAAGGCATTCAGACCAAGTTGAAGGCCGGTAAAAATACCGCCGCCGACCTCGCGCCGGATCTTTTGAGCTTCGACCAATTGCGCGCTAAGCACGCCAGCGAAAAAACTGACGCCACCGCGCAGATTATTTACATGGAAGCCATGCTCTACCAGCAAGTGCTCGATAATCAGGCGCAGGCCACCGCGCTCATCACGAAACTCAAGACCGATTATCCCGACACCAAGCTCGGCAAGAAAGCCGACCAGATGTTGCAGATGATGGATAAACAAGCCGCCGCCAAGAAAGTCCAGGACGGCCTTGCTCCCGGCTCGACCTTCCCCGATTTCAACGTCACGGATTTGAATGGCAAACCGCTCTCTGTCGCTGCCCACAAAGGCCATGTCGTGTTAATTGATTTTTGGGCGACGTGGTGTGGCCCGTGCCGAGCCGAATTGCCCAACGTCATTGCCACCTACCAGAAATTCCACGCGCAAGGCTTCGACATCATTGGCGTGAGCCTCGATTCCGAACGCGAGAAGCTCGACGCCTTCCTGACCAAACAGGATGGCATGACGTGGCCGCAATTTTTTGACGGCCAAGGCTGGAGCAATGCCCTCGCGGTAAAATACGGTGTGGAATCCATTCCCTTCACCGTGCTCATCGGACCGGACGGCAAAATTATCAAGACCAACCTGCGCGGCGAAGCGTTGAGCGCCGCCGTGGCCAATGCGCTCGCGAAGAAATAATATTTAGTTCCCACATCCCCGACTGGCACCCGCCCGTCGGGGATTTTTTTTGTCGTTGCGAGAAAGTTACTTGGTCGCCGAGCCGTGCGTCATCTCGCTCCCAAAATGGCATAGATACCGTCTCGCCGAGACGGGGCACCAGCCGGTTAAAATAATTTCCAAGATTGCCAACGCCGCGTCAATCGCGCTAAATAAAGGGAATGTCAACGGTTGCCGAACAACTCCGCAAAGCGCGCGAGGCTCAAAAGCTCACGGTGCAGCAAGTCGCCGACGTGACCAAAATGCGCACCGACCACGTCCGCGCACTCGAAGAGGGAAAATTCACTGCCTTCTCCGCGCCGGTGTATATTCGCGGCTCCGTCAAAATCTACGCGAAGTTTCTCAAGCTGCCGGAAGAACCGTTGCTCGCCGCGCTGGCCGCGGAATTGAAGGGCACGGAAAAATTCAGCGAACCGCCCCCGTTATCAGATTCCAAAAAATCGTTCGTGGATCACGTCACGTTGCTGCTGGCGAAAGTGAATTGGAAAGTCGGCGTGGCGCTCTTCGCGCTCATATCACTGGCGCTGATTTTCGGCGTGTCCTTCTGGGCGTGGAAACATCATCAGAAGAACGACCCGCTCAAAAATCTTCCGCCGGCAGTTTATCAATCGGCCGGTTCAGACGACACGCTGCCGCTACCGAAGCACTGATTCAAAAGTCTTCGAGATACAGCGCGCGGTTGCGCCACAGGTAGATGATTCCCGACATCGCAGTCAGCACGACCGTGAGCCAGAGCATGACTTCCGCAAAGGCCGGCGCCCACGCGACAAAAAGATTTTTCAACCCATCCGGCCATTCCTGACACGCATCCACCACGAGCAGCGCAATGATGGTGACGATTTGTGAAATGGTTTTATGTTTCCCGTAACGTTCCGCCGCGAGCACGATGTTTTTGGACGCGGCCAGCAGGCGCAAGCCGGTGATGGCGAGTTCGCGCGCGACGATGATGATGACCATCCACGCACCGACTTTCACCGGCGCGTTGGGGTGCAGCCGGGTGCTCTCAACGAACGCGATGAACGCCGAGCACGTCATGATTTTGTCCGCCAGCGGATCCATGAGAATGCCGAAATTGGTAATTAACTTCCGCGCGCGCGCGATACGGCCATCAAGAAAATCCGTGACGCCCGCGAGGCAGAAAAATAGAAGCGCGAAGGAATTGCGGAAGGGAATATTCCACGGCCAGAACAGCGCCACCAAAAAAACCACCGTCAGCACAAAGCGCGAGACGGTCAGTTTGTTGGGCAGGTTCATGAAGCGAAAGCTTGGCGATTGGCGACGGCGGTTGGCAAGTTCCAAAAATAAAAAAGGCGGGCTGCAAATTGCAACCCGCCTGATTCAATTCATTTTCACGCGCCGAATTTGTCGAACATCTTCGCGTTCGCCTGCATGAGGCGGATGAGGAATTTCGCTGGCATGATGCCGAGCGAACCGCTGTTCGCGCCGGTTTCGGTGAAGCGTTCCAGCTTGTCCGAGCCGCTCGCGGATGAGTGCAGCAGCACCGGTTGCGGATGCCACGAGTGGCCGTGCAACGCGCAGGGCGTGGAATGGTCGCCGGTGATGGCGATGACATCCGGTTTCTTTTTCAAAAGAATCGGCAGCGCGGCGTCGAATTCTTCGATGGCCTTTTTCTTCGCGGCGAAATTGCCGTCTTCACCGTATTTGTCGGTGTATTTGAAATGGATAAAGAAGAAATCGTAGTTGTCGTATTCGGCGAGGTAGCGCTCGAACTGTTCCTTGATGGTCTGCGGCCCTTCGATTTTCACCATGCCGACGAGCTGCGCGAGGCCTTTATACATCGGATAAACCGCGAGGCACGCGGGCTTGAGCAAGTAGCGATTTTCGAACAGCGGAATTTCCGGCTGATGCGCAATGCCGCGCATGAGAAAACCGTTTGCTGGTTTTTCCTTTGCGAGCACGGGCAGCGCGGCCTTGTAAAAATCGGCAATCAACTTGGCCGTTTTCTTCTGCTTCAAATTTTTTGCATCGCGCGGCTTCACGGTCGGAATCGCCAGACCTTCGCGATTCGGATCCGCGTCCGTCAGCGGGCCTTCGAGTCCTTTGCCGCGGAACACAACGACGAAACGGTGTTCCTTGCCGGCTTTGATGATGACCTGCGTGTCGCCGATTTTTTTAATTTTCGCGGAGAGCAGCGCGACGAGTTTTTCGCACGTCTCAGTCGGAATACGACCAGCGCGGCGGTCAGTGACAATGCCCTTCGCGTCGAGCGTCGCAAAGTTGGCGCGCGCGCAGACGTCGCCGGGTTTCAATTCCAGTCCGAGGCCAAGCGCTTCGATGACGCCGCGGCCGACTTGATATTCCAATGGGTCGTAACCAAACAATCCAAGATGGCCGGGGCCGCTGCCGGGCGTGATGCCGGGCGCGACCGGAATCATGCGGCCTTGCGCGGAATCCTTCGAAAGCTTGTCGAGATTCGGCGTGTAAGCGGCTTCGAGCGGCGTGAGATAGCCGGTTTCTTTCGTCGCGATGTCGCCGAGTCCGTCGAGAACAATCAGCGCGTGCTTGGTTTTGGTTTTAAGGGTCAGCTCCGAGTAAAGTGAATCTAAATTCATCCACACATTTTACAACATTCGCGGCATGGTGCAATTCGATTTAGTAACACTCCGACGACGACGGCCAGCAACGTTAGCAAATCGAATAACCAACCTTTCTGCGTCGTTTACACACCGTGACGCAATCAAATCAATCGCCGGCGAAATTCCGCACACGCCTTTGCGATGTCCGGTGCGTTGAGAATGGCGGAGACAACGCAAATCCGTTTCGCGCCCGCCGCAAGCACGGCGTCAATCGTCTGTAAATTGATGCCGCCAATCACAAACCACGGCACGGTCGAATGCGCCGCCGCCCAGCGCGCGTATTCGAGTGTCACGGGTTTGGCGTTCGGCTTCGTGCCGGTGGCGTAGATTGGCCCGATAGCGATATAATCTGCGCCCGCATCGAGCGCGCGTTGCGCTTGCGCGGGCGCGTGGGTGGACAAACCGATTTTTAGTTTGGAATTTTTAATTTTTAATTCGGAAATATTTTTGAATCCGGCATCAAAAAAATCTTCCTGCCCCAAGTGGCAGATGTCCGCGCCAATTTCTTGTGCGATTTCCAAATGGTCATTGATGACAAAGCCAACATTGGCGCGGCGCGTGACGGGCAGAATCTTTTCCGCCATGAAGCGGATTTCGGCGGGCGAAGAATTTTTGGCACGCAGTTGAATCAAATCGCTGCCGCCATCGCAAAGCATTTGCGCGACGAGTTCGGGCGCGCGGCCATGCAAATAGGCCGTGTCCACGAAGGTGTAAAGTTTGCAATTGCCAAGCGGTTTCACGAAAAAAGTTTAACCGCGAACCACACGAAATACACGAAACAAAAACGGCGGCGGAAAATTTTCCGCCGCCGTTTGCGTAAATTGATTTTACTTTAAGCTTGCAAGATAACCAAAGCGGGCGCGGAATGCTTCCGGCGTCACCTTGATGACGGCGGCCAGCTTGGCGAGCTGCTTGGGGTCCTCAAAATCTTCGCGTTCGAGGCGAATCATGTAGGCCTGCGCGCATTCGTAGGCTTCGCCGTCCACGTTGACGCGGCGGTTTTGCATGCGACCGGTCTTCGGGTCGAGCATGTTGTCGAACGGCAGCGGATTCATTTTCCCGTCCACGAAACTGATGATAGCGCCGTATTTTTCAGATTCAGGCGAACGCAGAAATTTCACCGCGGCGTAACCCAAATCGCGCGTGTATTCGGCGTCGAACGGAATCGGGTCGGCACAACGCAATTCGTAGCCAAGATCCTTGTCGATGAACGCCATCTTGATGCCGAGTTTTTCCAGACGTTGCGCCAACAACTCCTTCATCAGACGGCCAAATTCAATTTCGCCGAGGCGCAGATGACCGTGATCATCGCGGATGATTTTACCGAATTGCGCAAGCTGGCCTTCGGGCAACGCTTCGAGCAAGCCCTTTTCGCCAATACCTTCAATCAAACCTTCGGCCAGAACTACGAGGCCGTATTGCGAACCTTCGGCTTTGCGCTTGATGATGGAGCCGATGATGATGTCGCAAATCTCATTGATGGTGACTTGACGGCCGCGAAATTCTTCCAGAATGACAGACAGCGTGGCGGCGCTCGCCTTCGCGATGCCGAGCGCGAGATGACCGGCGGCGCGTCCCATGCTGACAATGAGATACCAGCGAGACGTAGTGCGCGCGTCTTCCATCAAATTGCGAACAAGTTGCACGCCGTAGTGACGCGCCGTTTCGTAGCCGAACGTCGGCGCGGTTCCCGGCAGCGGCAAATCGTTATCAATCGTCTTGGGCACGTGCGCGACTTTGATTTTACCTTTGCTATATTTGGCGACGTAGCTGGCGGAAAAAGCCGTGTCGTCACCGCCGATGCTGACGAGTGCGGTGATGCCGAGCTTTTCAAACACGGTGAAGATATTATTCATCTGCTCCTGCGACTTAGTCGGATTTGTCCGCGCCGTGCCGAGAATGGAACCGCCTTTGAGATGAATGTCCTTCACATCGCGAATGGACAGCGGCTTAATCTGCGTCGTGTCGCCGGCAGCGATGTGCTTGAAGCCGTCGCGAAAGCCAATGACTTCGTAGCCCTGATTGATACCCTCGATGGTGGCTGCGGCGATAACGCCGTTCAATCCGGGAGCCGGACCGCCACCGACCAAAATTCCAAGTCTGCCTTTGTAGCTCATGTGATTTGAATAATTGAGTTGCTGACTGCCAAGATAAAGCATCCTGCCCGCGCCGCATAAAAAATTCAATTCCATTCTTGCCGCAATCTGCCCACAATTTGCGCGCAAAATGAACCGAGCCGTTTTCCTCGACCGCGATGGCACCCTCATCGTGGAAAAAAATTACCTGCACCAGCCGGAAGAAGTTGAAATTTTTTCCGGCGCGGGCATAGCCTTGAAACGATTGGCCGACGCCGGCTTCAAACTTTTGGTCGTCACCAATCAATCCGGCATTGGGCGCGGTTATTTTACGATGGCCGATGCCGAAAGCGTGAACGCCCGCGTCAATCAAGAGCTGGCGCGCGACGGCGTGCATTTCGAAAAAACCTACATCGCGCCCGAAGCGCCCGACCAGCCGAGCTGCGTCCGTAAGCCGTCGCCTCAATTTCTTTTCGACGCGCGGGATGAATTTAATTTGAACCTCGCCGAAAGTTTCATGGTCGGAGACAAGTTGATCGACCTCGAATGCGGCTGGAATGCGGGCGTAAAAAAAAGCATACTCGTGCGCACCGGCTACGGCGCGGGCGTGGAAGCGGAATCACCCGAAAAAATTTCAAAGGCCGTCGTCGTGAATAATTTGACCGAAATGGCGGATTGGATTTTAAGCCAAAAATAATTTATGTGCGGCATCATTGGATACGTCGGAAAGAAAGCAGCCTCGCCAATTCTGCTCGAAGGCTTGCGGCGCTTGGAATATCGCGGCTACGACAGCGCGGGCGTCGCGGTGCTCGACAACGCCAGCCTTTCGCTGCGTAAGAAAAAAGGCAAAATCGATGAAGGCATCGCACGCGTCCTAAAGGCCGAACCTGCCGCTGGCAATCTCGGCATCGCGCACACACGCTGGGCCACACACGGCGTTCCGTCCGACACCAACTGTCATCCGCACCTCGACGCTTCCGGCAAAATCGCCGTCGTCCACAACGGCGTGATTGAAAATTACGACGCGCTGAAACAAAAACTGCTTCGCACTGGACACAAGTTCAAATCCGATACGGACACCGAAGTGCTCGCGCATTTGATCGGTGAACATTACGCGAAACGCGGCGGCAAAAATGGCGACGCACTTGCGCAAGCTGTCTGCGATGCGTTGCGCGAAGTCATCGGCACCTATGGGCTCGCGGTCATCTGCACCGATTTTCCCGACACCATCATCGGCGCGCGGCGCGGTTCGCCGCTCATCATCGGCATCGGCAAACATGAAAACTTTCTCGCCAGCGATGCCAACGCCATTGTCGCGCACACCAAAAAAGTAGTTTACCTGAACGATTACGACGTGGCGACGATTACGCCGGAACGCTTTGACGTTTTGAATCTCGGCACCGACACGGCCAACGTGCAGATCAGCAATCTCGAATTTTCGCAGGAAGACGCCGCGCGCGGCAAACACGCGCACTTCATGCTCAAGGAAATTTACGAGCAGCCGCAAACGGTTTTGAACGCGTTGCGTGGACGTTTGGATTTTGAAGGCGCGACGGCTAAGTTTGGCGGCCTGAATATGACAGCCGCCGAGCTGCGCGGCATTGACCGTATCGTCATCGCGGCGAGCGGCACGAGCTGGCATGCCGCACTCGTCGGCGAGTATTTGATTGAAGAACTCGCGCAAATTCCGGTCGAAGTGGAATTCGCGCACGAATTTTGTTATCGCAATGCGCCGCTGGAAAAAAACACCGTGTTGCTCGTCCTCTCGCAATCCGGCGAAACGGCGGACACGCTCGCGGCGCTCCGCGAAGCCAAGCGACGCGGGCACCGCGCGCTCGCCATCGTAAATGTCGTCGGCAGCACCATCGCGCGCGAATCTGATGGCGGCATTTACATGCACGCTGGGCCGGAAATCGGCGTGGCTTCGACGAAGGCTTTCGTCTCGACGATTTCCATTCTCACGCTGCTCGCCGTTCATCTCGGACGGCTGCGGAATCTCTCCGCGAAGCGCGCGTTGGATGTTTTACACGGACTCGAAGCCTTGCCGAAACAGATTGAAAAAATTCTCGCGCAAAACGACGCGTTGAAAAAAGTCGCCAAGAAATACGCCAAGGCGGACGACTTCTTTTTCCTCGGCCGCGGCTACACCTTTCCCATCGCACTCGAAGGCGCGCTCAAGCTGAAAGAAATTTCCTACATCCACGCCGAAGGTTATTCCGCCGCCGAAATGAAACACGGGCCGATTGCGTTGATTGACGCGAAAACTCCGACAGTTTTTCTTGTGCCGCAAGATGCGATGTATGACAAGACGATGGCGAACCTCGCCATGATTCGCGCTCGTAAAGGCCCAATCATCGCGCTCGCGACCGAGGGCGACAAAGGCATCAAGAAAGTGGCGGACGACGTGATTTACCTGCCGCCCGCGTTGGATCTGCTAAATCCGATTCTTGCAAGCGTGCCGCTGCAACTCTTCGCGTATCACATCGCCGTCGCGCGTGGTTGTGACGTGGACAAACCGCGCAACCTCGCCAAAAGCGTGACGGTGGAATAATTTCGGCGCGCATGGCTGACCCGCAAAATGTTCCGTTGGTCGTTGACCTCGACGGCACGCTCATCCGCACCGACATGATGTGGGAATCGCTGTCGCGCCTACTGCGACGCAATCCGCTCGCCATTTTTCAAATCCTCTTTTGGTGGACACGTGGACGCGCCTTGCTCAAAAAAAAGCTCGCCGCGCGCGTCCAAGTTGATTCCGCCACCCTGCCCTACCACGAAAAATTTATTGCGTGGCTGCGCGCAGAAAAAAATTCCGGTCGCAAAATTATTTTGGCGACGGCGTCCGATTTGCAAATGGCGCAGCCAATCGCCGCGCACTTAAATTTGTTTGATGAAGTGCTGGCGAGCGACGGCAAAACCAATCTCCGCAGCGAAAACAAACTTCTTGCGCTCACAGAAAAATTCGGCGCGCGCGGCTTTGATTACGCAGGAAATTCTACTGCCGACTTCGCCGTCTGGCGCGGTTCGCGCGAAGCCGTCGTCGTGAACGCCAGCGCGCACGTGTTGCGCGAGGCAGCGAATTGCACGAAGGTTGGTGCGACATTTTGTGAAGGTTTTTCCTCCGTGGCCGTGGCAGAAAGTTTTTGCACGGAATTATTTTGGCGCAGCGGTTATCTCATCGCAATAATTGCCGGACTGCTGCTGGCATTGGCGTTTCCGAAATTTAGCATCGCCGGTTTTGCGTGGGTCGCACCGGCGATATTGCTATTCGCCGCACGCGGCAAATCCGGCGCGAACACTTTTCGTGCGGGATACGTTGGCGGAATCACGTTCTGGCTCGCGTCGCTTTACTGGCTGCTGCTGATGCCAGCCACGGGATTCCCGATTCTCGCCTGGGTCGCGCTGGCGGCTTACGTCGCGCTGTATTTCGGCGCATGGACATGGTTCGTCGCCAAGTTCAAATTCCAAGATTCCAGTTGGAGTCAGCGGGTGCGCTGGACGTTCACAGGCGCAGCGGCGTGGGTCGCACTGGAATTTTTGCGCGGCTGGCTGTTCAGCGGATTTCCGTGGAGCTTGCTCGGCGCGTCGCAATATCAACTCGTCCCGCTGATTCAGATTGCAGCGGCGACGGGAGTTTATGGCGTGTCATTTCTCGTTGTGTGGCTTTCGCTAGGATTGTATTCAGCATCGGAAATGATTTATCGCCACCCAACCAAGCGTCACGCCTGGCAGGCGGAAATTGTTTTGCCACTCGTCACGGTGCTACTGTTGTTTGTCGGCGGGATTTTTATAATTGGCAACAAAACTCCGGCGGAAAAAACTTTGCGCGTCGCGCTCATTCAACCCAGTGTTCCACAAACTTTAATCTGGAAACCGGACGAAGATGTAAAACGTTTTGACGAACTGCTGACACGTTCGCAGCGCGCCATCTCGAACGGCACGGATTTGTTGGTGTGGCCGGAATCCGCCGTGCCAATTTTCGATGGCGTTTACAATATTATCAGCGAGTTCGCACAAACCAATCATGTCGCCATCATCTTCAATGGCGACGACGCGGAATTTCATTCCGACGCTACAAACTTTTTTAACGCCGCATTTTTCGTCAATAACGACGGACATTTCACCGATGTTTATCACAAACAAAATCTGGTCATTTTTGGCGAATACGTTCCGCTCGCGCATTGGCTGCCGTTCTTAAAATACCTGACGCCAATTCAAGGTGGCTGGACGTGCGGCGACAAATCGGTGGTTTTTGCCGGCGAAAATTTTACCGCCGCACCGTTGATTTGTTTTGAAGATGTATTTCCAAAAACCGCACGCGCAGCAGCGGCGGGCGAACCGGATTTTCTCTTGAATCTCTCTAATGACGGTTGGTTTGGCGAAAGCGCAGAGCAGCGGCAGCATCTCGCGAACGCCATTTTTCGCGCGGTGGAAAACGGACTGCCGCTCGTGCGCTGTTCCAACAATGGCGTGACCGGCTGGATAGATGCTCACGGTAGGATGCGGGAAATTCTACGCGATAATTCCGGCAGCGAATATACGGCGGGCGCATTGACGGTAAAAATCCCTTTACGCGCAACCACGGAAAAAACTGCACCGACATTTTATCAATTACACGGTAATTGGTTTGCATGGACTTGCGTGGGGGCAACGTTGATTTCATTGGCGACACGGCGGAAGCACCCCTGATGCGGATAAAAATATTTTAATGTCCCATCCCCGAGAAATTTAAGGATGGTTTGAGACATTTAGACGTAACGTTTTTAAACCGACACCATCTTTGTTTCCATGCGCCTGATTACTGCCATCGTCATTTTGCTCTCCGCCTTTGCGGGCACGGCGGCGCGCGCCGCCCACACGGAGGTGTCATTAATTCTGCCGGCGAACGCACAACCCGGTGACACAGTGTTGGTCGGCGTGCAGTTAAAAATGGAATCCGGCTGGCACACCTACTGGAAAAATCCCGGCGCGGCGGGACAATCTACGGAAATCAAATGGCAGTTACCCACGGGCGTGACGGCGGGCGAAATCGAATGGCCGTTGCCGCAAAAACTTCCGCCGGCGGACATCACAACCTACGGCTACGAAGATGAAACCGTTTTGCTCGTGCCGCTCAAATTCGAAAAAAATCTTCCGCTTGGCCCATTAAATCTAGCCGCTAAAGTATCGTGGCTCGAATGCAATGAGTCGTGCATTCCTGCGAGTGCGGAAATTCAAGACATTTTAACCATTGGCTCCGCCTCGGAAAATGCGGCTGTTTCGGCCAACGAGAAACTGCTCGCACATTGGCTGGCGAAAGTTCCCGCCACGGATGACGACAATCTTGCCGCGCAAGTGTGGTGGGAAAAGCCAGCGAACGGCGACACGCGCATTCTCGATCTGCAATGGGTGGGCGCGGCCGATGGCGCGGATTTTTTTCCCGATGCCAGTGACAATTTTGAGATTCAAGGTGCGACGGAAAAAATCTCGGCACCGGCTGGCGAAGTCCGCCTGCGCAAACTGGTGAAGAAATTTTCCGGCGAATGGCCGTCGAAAATTTCCGGAGTGTTCGTCACCGTGAATGGCGCGAGCGAAGCCAAGGTCAGCATCAAAAACGCCCCCACGCCCACAGTGGCAACTACGATTGTGCGTCCGCAAAAAGTTGAGCCGCTGTGGCGGATGCTCATTTACGCCTTTATTGGCGGCCTGATTCTCAACATCATGCCGTGCGTATTACCAGTGATCGCGCTTAAAATTCTCGGCTTCGTTAATGAAGCTAAAAGCTCTCCTCGCCACGTTCGCATGCTCGGTTTGGTTTACGCGCTCGGTGTGTTGGTTTCATTTCTTGTGCTCGCCGCCGTCGTCATCGGCGTGAAGGCTGCCGGCCACAAAGCTGGTTGGGGCATGCAATTTGGCAATCCCATTTTTCTCGTCTGCCTCGTGACGCTCGTGACGCTCGTGGCGATGAACCTGTTTGGAATTTTTGAAGTTACGCTTTCCGGTGGGGCCATGAATGTCGCCAGCAATCTCTCCACGAAGAATGGTTCCATCGGCGCATTTTTTAACGGCGTGCTTGCCACCGCGCTTGCAACACCTTGCACCGCGCCGTTTTTGAGCATCGCGCTCGGCTTCGCTTTTGCCCAAAGCGCGGGGGTCATCGCGCTGGTTTTTGCGACGGTCGGAGCGGGTTTAGCTTCGCCTTATGTTTTATTAAGTTGGAATCCGTCGTGGCTGAAATTTCTACCGAAGCCTGGCGCGTGGATGGAAAAATTCAAAATGGCCATGGCGTTTCCGATGCTGCTGACGGTCGTTTGGTTGTTCAACCTCGCGGCGGAAAATTACGGCGACCGCGTGTTGTGGCTGGGCGTTTTTCTCGTGATGGTTGCGCTCGCGATGTGGATTTTGGGTGAGTTCATCCAGCGCGGACGCGGCAATAAAGTTATTGCCACCGTGATGGTTTTAATTTTGCTCGTCAGCGCCTACGCCTTTGCGCTGGAAGGTGAATTGCGCTGGCGTGAACCGTTAACGGCCATCAAGACCAGCGGCCTCGCCCACGACGCGGACGGAATCGCGTGGCAGCCGTGGAGTCCCGAAGCCTTGATGCAAGCGCGCGCCACCGGTCGGCCGGTGCTGGTGGATTTCACGGCCGACTGGTGTCTCACCTGTCAGGTCAACAAACGCACCAGCATCGAAGTCCAATCCGTGCGCGAAAAAATCAAATCACTTAACGCCATTACCTTGCTGGCGGATTACACGCATTTCCCCGACGCCATCACGTCCGAATTAAATCACTTCAATCGCGCTGGCGTGCCGCTGGTGCTGGTCTATCCCAAAAATTCGAGTGCAAACGCCATCGTTCTGCCTGAAGTCTTGACGCCCAACATCGTGCTTTCCGCACTCGACCGCGCCACAAATTAAATTTTCTTTGAACCAAACGGCGGCGGACGGCGTCTGTTCTGATGACGAACTTAATTCAACAGATTGCATTATGAAAAAAACTTTTGTTCTCTTAGTTGCCATGCTGATTGCCTCCGCGACTTTTGCCGTTGAAGTCGGCAAACCGGCGCCGGATTTTACCGGCACGGATATCAACGGAAAAACCGTAAAACTCTCAGATTACAAAGGGAAAATCGTAGTCATCGAATCTTACAACTCCGATTGTCCGTTTTGCAAAAACCACTACCGGACTGGCGCAACGCAGGATTTGCAGAAGGAACTGGCGGCCAATAATGTCGTCTGGCTCATGGTTGATTCCGTCAATCCGAAAAATCCGAGCCATCGCACGCCCGAACAGGCGCGCGCAGAATGGACGGAGAAAAAAATCGCAGCGACCGCGTGGATTGACGACAGCTCCGGCGACATCGGCCATCTTTACGACATGCGAACCACGCCGCATACGTTCGTGATTGATGCGAGCGGCACCCTCGTTTACGCCGGCGCGATGGACGATATGCCCGATCCGGTTCACGACCCGCGCACCGCGCGCAACTACGTCAAGGAATCCGTGGAAGATTTGCTTGCGGGCAAACCGATTGAAGTTTCGCAAACCAAACCTTACGGCTGCGCCGTTCACTACGCGAACTGAACAAATTATTTTTTCGCGGGCAGCGGCGGTTTTTCGCCCTGCCCTTTTTCTTTGGGCACAAACGCGCGGCGCACCCACTTGGCCGACTGCAACTCCGGCGTCAGTTTAAAATTAAATTCCCGCATAAATTCTTCCGCTGGTGCGATGATGTTTACCGGTCGCCGCGTAAAAGTGTCCTTGTAAGCCAGTCGCACCGCCCGCAGACCGAGACGAAATCCTTTTTCCACGCGGCCGTAAATTTCATCGCACATAATCGGACTGCCAGACTCCGCGAGGTGCAAGCGAATCTGGTGCGTGCGACCGGTCAGCGGACTAGCTTCGATGAGCGTGAAGCGTTCATTGCTCATCAATACGCGGAAGTGCGTTTCCGATTCCTTGCCTTCTTCCGAATAATCCACGCGCATTTTGCCGAAATTTTTCGGGTCAGGGCCAATGGGCAGTTCACACTTCCATTCTTTTTCCTTCGGCACACCTTCGACGACGGCGAGGTAAGTTTTTTCCATGCGACGCGATTCAAACATGTCACCCATCGCACGCATCGCGCCTTCGCTCTTCGCAAAAAGCATCACGCCGCTCGTGTCCGCGTCGAGCCGGTGAACGTGGCGGAGATAACGTAGATTGCGGGAACGCGCCCAGAAATCATCTGCACGAATGGAGGAATCAATCGCTGTCTGCAAATTCCAGTTTGTCTTGCGCCACGAATCCGGCACAAGCATCCAGCCGCGAGGCTTATCAATCGCGATGACCGAACGATCCTCAAAGATGATGGGAATCGTGTCGCAGCCCGGCAGTTCGATGAAATTGGGTTTCGCCATTTGTGCGATAATAGCAGTTCTGGCAAAGCGGCTCAAACCTTTCGGCAAAGTTCGAGCACCAGGCGTGATTTACTTCGCCACAGCGTGATGCATTTCGGCGTGAACTTTCGCCACGCCTTTCGCCAGCGCATCCCAGTCCGCTTCGTTCGTTTCCCAGCCAGCGCTGAAACGCACCGCGCGCAAGGCGTGAACCGATTTGTAACCCATCGCGGCCAAAACGTGTGAGGGCTCTTCTTTACCGGTGGTGCAAGCGGAACCGGTGCTGGCGGCAAAACCTGCTTTGTCGAGACGGATGACCCATTGATGCCGGCGATCGCCTTCGGGCATCAACGCGGAAACGGTGTTCCATAAACGCGGCACGTTCGCGCCGATGATGCTCGTGCCGGGCAAAGCGCGGAGCAGTTCGCGTTCGAAATTATCGCGCCAGACTTTGCGCAATAAATGTTCGCTGCGGGCGATTTGTTTTTCGCGCACGGCGAGCGCCGCCATCATCGCCGCGATGATCGCAACGTTTTCCGTTCCCGCTCGACGACCACCTTCCTGCTTGCCGCCGTGCAGCAATGGCGTGATGGCTTTGCGATGCGGAATTTTCAAAAAGCCGACGCCGCGCGGTCCGCCAAATTTGTGCGCCGCGCCGCTGACGTATTCGCAATCGCCTAATCCTTTCAACGGCATCTTGCCGATGAATTGCACTGCGTCGGTGAAAAACGGAACTTCGTAAGCCTTGCAGATGGCGTGAATTTCGCGCCACGGCTGAATGACACCCGTTTCATTATTCGCGGCCATGACGCTGACGAGACCCGGACGCGTATCCGCCAGTTCAGTCGTGATCCAATCCACATCCACCACGCCGTCGCGTGTGACCGGAATCATTTTTGCGCGTTTGCCAAAATAATGTTTCGCCGAATCGTGAATGCACGGATGTTCAATCGCCGAAATCCAAACCTCTTCTTTCTCGCCGAGCGTTTTGGAAAAATGGTGCGTGACCATGTTGTTCGCCTCGGTCGCGCCGCTCGTCCAGATGATGTCCAGCGGATGACAGCCAAGATACTCGGCGAGTTTTTCGCGCGCGTCCGCGAGCGCGATGCTCGCGCGCGTGCCAGCCTGATGCATGGACGACGGATTGCCACCGGTTTTCTCGGTGATGTCCAGCCAAGCTTCGCGCGCCTCGCGCATGACGGGCGCCGTGGCGTTGTAATCGAAGTAAATCATCGGTCGGACAGGATACTTTTCGCGGCGGCGCTGGCGAGTTTTTTATGGGCGCTGGAAAAGGCCAATAGCTGCATCTGCGCCGGCGATTTCCACACACCAACAACCTTCTTCGGCAATGTTGGCAACGAAACTGTGAATGCTTGCAACGTGATTCGGTAACGCGTGATGGAATGTTTTACAGTGACCAGCGGTAAAAACTTTTCCAGCGTAAAGTTGAATTCGGATTCAAAAACCGCGTTAACATCCGTTTGGCGGCTACCAACTTCGACGTTGGGGAATTCCCACAAATGTGCATTCACCACGCCCGCCGGACGCTGGCGCACGAGAAGTTTTCCTTTGTGCTCCAGCACAAACGCGAGGAAATTTCGCACCGTCGCCGCCTGACGTTTGCCGAGGTTCGGCAATTCTTCCGTGCGATTTTCCGCAAACGCCACGCAAAGTTTTTGCACCGGACAAAACAGACACTGCGGATTGCGCGGTGTGCAAACGAGCGCACCCAGTTCCATCAAAGACTGATTTAAGTGCGAACAATTGCGCTTTGAGTTCTGGACCAAATCCTCCGCCAGCTGCCAGAGTTGTGCGTTTGCCTGTTTGTCTTTTGGATTTTCGGCGATGCCAAAAATACGCGTCAGCACGCGGATGACATTGCCATCGAGAATCGGCGTGGGTTGGTTGAAAGCGATGCTACAAATCGCGCCGGCGGTGTAGCGACCGATGCCTGGCAAGGCAAGCACGTCATCAAACTTCTCCGGAAACTTGCCGCCATGCTGCGCGACGATTTGCTGCGCGGCCTTCTGGAGATTGCGGACACGCGTGTAATAACCAAGTCCCTCCCAGAGCTTGTGAATTTTTCCCGAAGGTGCTTCGGCTGCGGCTTCAATGGTCGGCAATTCGCGCAGCCACCGGTTCCAAAACGGAATCACCGTTTTCACCTGCGTCTGTTGCAGCATGATTTCGGAGACCCAGATGGCGTAGGGATCGCGCGTGCGGCGCCACGGCAGGTCGCGCGCGTTCACGGCGAACCAGTCCAGCAAGGCGGAAACCAGTTGGGAATTTTTAGTTTTGGGTTTTGAGTTCAAAAATTTGCCGAACCGCGAAATACACGAAATACGCGAAAAGGAAATGAAGAAAAACTTTATTCGCTTGCCGCCAAAGGCAAAACCGCAATAATTCCAAAGTCAGTTCAAAATTAACGACCAAAAATAAAACACCAACAACTTTAGCGTAGCTCGGCTACGGTTCTTCTTGGAAAACCACGAATTTTCAAACGGGGAGATACCAGTCAAGGCACGCGCCACTCGGCGCGGCTTGGCGTATCTCTCCCCAAGGCGCTTCGTGGTGCCTCCAAGAAGGGTGCGTTAAGTTCGCGCCCTTTTTGTTTTCCACAGCCAAGTTTGCGCTAAACAAACTATCCAAAAATATGGCTGATATAAAAGTTTTCTGTCTGCATTGCGGGCAGCATATAGAATGTGACGAAAGCTATGGCGGGCTTCAAATTAATTGCCCGACCTGTGGCAAATCATTTGCGCTTCCACAATCTACCCAGTCGGTCACAACGGCCCAACCTCCAGCGCGAATAACCCCACAGTCAGTTTCAGAACGAAAAACTGTGGGCGGTGATGAGCAGTTGCCGGAAGGCTGGAAGACAAGCCAATCCAAAAAAGATTCTGATCACGGAGTCTCTGGCGGAAAAAAACAGGGCATGGCAATCACAAGCATGGTTCTGGGGATAATATCTCTTCTGACCTGTTATTTGGCAGCATTGCCCGGAATTTTAGCCATCATTTTTGGTCACATCGCTCGCGGCAAGGTGAAAGAGTCGCCTGAAAAATATACAGGTAAAGGCATGGCTACGGCGGGATGTGTCATGGGATATGTGGGTGTTGTGATTGGTCTGGCGGCAATTCCCATAGGCCTGTTTGTAGTGGTGCCAAACTTCGTAAAAGCGAAAGCCACCGCGCAGGCCAACGCCTGCATCAACAATCTGCGTCAAATTGATGCCGCCGCCAACCAGTTCGCGCTGGAAAAAGGTAAGAGAACCGGTGACCCCATCAACTTATCGGTTGACCTGACGCCTTACATCAAGCTCGACTCAACTTGGAAAATTCCTCCATGCCCTGCTGGTGGCGTTTATCATATTAGCCAAGTTGGCGAGCCGCCAACCTGTTCTCTTGGTCACACTGTTACGCCAGCACACGAAATTCCTTGAAACAAGCTCCGAAATTTCGCTCCTGACGGAGCTAAATCATTTTTGGATTTGGTTCTACAAATATGTCGCGCCTGACGGCGCTATTTATCGGCGGACGCTTTTTGAATCCCAACGGGATTTTAATCATTCAGCCCAGCGTTGGCGGTCCGAGCCGGACAGGCGAGGAACGACTACGCTGGGTAATCGTCAAACAAATTTTACAACCCTGAAAGGGTTGTATCGCACCGCCACAATTTTTATTCAACTCCTTCAGAGTTGATTTCATTTTGGGATTTTCGCCCAGCGTAGCCGGATTTCATCCGTCAACGCTGGGCTGAATGATTAAATCCTTTCAGGATTTTCTCCGCGTCTTTGCGTCTTTGCGTTAAAATTATTTTCCTTCGCCGCCTTCGCGTTCTTCGCGCGACCCAATCCGTGTTCCTTCGTGAATTTCGTGTCAAAAGTTTTCGTGTTCTTTGCGTTCCTTCGCGGCTAACATTTTCGCGTGAAGCCGCTGACCATGCACACGGGCAAGTTGACCGACGCTCAGGCGTCGGCGCTGCTGGCCGCGCTGGTGGCGCGCAACTGGCAGCCGCGCACGGTGCCGTATGCGCGGTTCGCGTTCGAGTCGGACAAGACGAACCTCGTCTTCTACGAGAGCGGCAAGCTGGTGGTGCAGGGCAAGGGCACGCAGGAGTTTGTGGAGTTCGTGCTGGAACCGGAAATCCTGAAGCAGGCCAAGCTCGGCTACGAGACGGTGCTGAATCCCGACCTGCTCCTGCCGCGCTTCGGCGTGGATGAAAGCGGCAAGGGCGATTTCTTCGGCCCGCTGTGCATCGCCGGCGTGTATGTGAACGAGGCGGTCATCAACGCGTGGCGCGACGCTGGCATCCGCGATTCCAAGAATATTTCCAGCGACAAGAAAATTGCCGACCTCGCCAAGCTCATCCGCGATACGCCCGGTTGCGTGGTGGATTCCGTGGTGGTGGGCAACGAGGCTTACAACCGGCTTTACGCAAAAATGAAGAGCGTGAACACGCTGCTGGCGTGGGGTCACGCGCGCGTCATCGAAAATCTCATGGGCAAGCGCTACCAGATGAACCCGCCGCCGGTGAAGGCCATCAGCGACCAGTTCGCCGCGAGCAAGAGCGTCATCGAAAATGCGCTGATGTCGCAGGGCAAAGAAATCCAGCTCGTGCAACGGCACAAGGCGGAAGAAGATATCGCCGTGGCCGCCGCGTCCATTTTGGCGCGCGATGCGTTTGTGAAAGGTCTGGCGAAATTGGAAAAAGATTTTTCCATGAAGCTGCCGAAAGGCGCGAGTGCAGCGGTGGACAAGGCGGCGAAAGAATTTGTGGAAACGCGCGGCGCGGGCGAATTGCAACGTGTTTCCAAGTTGCATTTCCGCACGGCGCTGCGCGCGCAAGGGTTGCCGGAACCGCCGAAGACGGAGTGGCGAAAGAAATAATTTGATATGAGCGATACAATCCAATGGCCACGTGGCGAATTCACCATTCAAGAAGCGGTGGATTTTAATCCGACTTTGCCGCAGGCAACGGTCAGAAAAAAACTTTCGGAAGCAATGGCGGCCAAAACTATCGTCCAAACGCAGAAGGGCGACGGAAAAATAAAAGGCAAGTTTTCGGTGGTCTGACCGAGCGTTGCTCTCGCCGGTAAGAGTTTATTTTCCAGCTTCGCGTCGCGCCCACGCATCGGCTTCCAAAATCTGTTCCAGCGTCGGATGCTCAACCACTTTGTGCGCGTCCATCGTGCGGCGAACGGTCTCGGTGATTTGCGAGAAGTTAATTTTGCGGTTGATGAACGCGTCCACGGCGACCTCATTCGCGGCGTTGAAAACGGCGGGCATCGTGCCGCACGTCTCCCCTGCCCTGCGCGCCAGCAGAATTGAGGGAAAGCGCTCCGTGTCCGGCTCTTCAAACGTCAACGTGCCGAGCTTGGGAAAATTCGTCTGCACACGGTCGCTCGCGGCGCGGCCGGGATACGTCAACGCGTATTGGATCGGCAGACACATATCCGGCGTCGAAAGTTGCGCGATGAGCGAGCCGTCCACAAACTCCACCATCGAATGCACGATGCTCTGCGGATGCACGACGACACCGACGCGCGCCATTTCGATGTCGAACAACCAGCGCGCTTCAATCATCTCCAAACCTTTGTTAAACAAGGTCGCGGAATCAATGGTGATTTTCCGGCCCATCACCCACGACGGATGTTTGAGCGCGCGTTCGACGGTGATCTCGGCAAATTTTTCCTTCGGCCAAAGCGTTTTGTCACGGAACGGTCCGCCGCTCGCGGTCAATAAAAGTTGGCGGACGGAATTGGTCGGCTTGCCGTCGAGGCATTGAAAGATGGCGGAATGTTCGCTGTCCACGGCCAAAACTTTTACGCCGTGTTTGCGCGCTTCGTTCATCACAATCTCGCCGGCCATCACCAGAATTTCTTTCGATGCGACGGCAATATCTTTGCCCGCGCGAATCGCCGCGAGCGCCGGTTGCAATCCCGCCGTGCCGACAATCGCAATCAGCACGATGTCGGCGGCAGGCAAGGTGGCGAGCTTGAGCAAACCTTCGTTGCCGGAGAAAACTTGCGTGGACGCACCGAGCGTGTTTTGAAGTTCCTTGGCCTTGGCCGGATCAGCAATGGAAATGACAGCGGGCTGGTGCTTGCGCGTTTGTTCTAGGAGCAAATCAGAATTGCCGCCAGCCGCGAGACCGATGAGCCGGATTTGGTCCGGCAAATCTTCGGCGACCTTGACGGTGCTCGTGCCGATGGAACCAGTGCTGCCGAGGAGAACGACGTTTTTCATGGATGCGTGATAATGTGCCGCAGATACAAATACATAATGGGCGCGTTGAACAGCAGGCTGTCCAACAAATCGAGGATGCCGCCGATGCCGGGGAACAGCGCGCCGGAATCTTTTACGCCGGCTTCGCGTTTGAAAAGCGATTCAATCAAATCGCCAATGACCGCCGTAACGCTCAAGATCACGCCGAGAACGACGGCGTGGAGATAATTCATCCCGACCATTTTCGCGCCGAAGAAATGCACGAACGCCAGACTCGCGCCCGTAGAAACCAGAATTGCGCCGAAGAAACCTTCCCACGTTTTGCCGGGACTGATGCGCGGAATCATCTTGTGTTTGCCGATGAGTGAGCCGACGGCATACGCGCCCATGTCGCTGAACTTGGTGATGAGAATAAAATAAAGCAGGAAAAATTTTCCCGCATCCGCCGGGCTGCCGGTTGCAAATGGAAAGAAATTTATTTTCTGGATGAAGTTCAGCAGCCACGGCACATACATCAGACCAAAAAGTGTCGTGGAAATGGCTACAAGGCCGGCAGCGTTGGCTTTGGAAAATAATTGTAACACGCACAAACCGAGCACGAATAAAATTAAAAAGCCGGTTTCAAAATCGTTCACGCGCGCAGGTGAACCGCTCGTGCCGAGATGGCCGGTCACGTTCAGAAAAGTTCCCACCATCAACAGCAAGCCGCCGATGACTCCAGCCATTTTGAAGCAGGCAAGTCCGCGCTTTTCCACCATGCCATAAAATTCCACCAGCCCAGTCAGCGCCAGAAAGGCGACGAGCAGCACAAACACGCCGTCGGAAATAAAACGATTGCCGGAAAACATCGCGGTGAGAATCACCGTCCACAGCAGCAGCGTGGACGCCAGCCGGCGCACAAAGACTTGGGCTTTGGATAAAGGCGGTTTGACGTTGGTTGGCTCGGACATGGAGTGCGAAAATTAACAGGCGACAACGGAAAAGCCAACGGCGTTTTGCTTTGAGGGAAATGATGGCCGCCCGCAAGGGCAAAGAAAAGAGGCCGGACACTACTCCGGCCTCAATGAGAACTGGCGCTCTAAAAATGTCGCAATCAACTTCACAAGGGCTGACTGCTTTCGCCGTCCAACAACCAAATCAGAGTATCACACGGCGGCGCGTTGGCTTGTCCCCAGTTGTGGTTACAGCGGCAAAATTCACATCTCGCCACGCGCGCCGTTGTGAATTAAATTTTCGCCATGCTGACGCTGCCCAAGCCGGAAGTTATTTTGACCCACGAGAGCGACCTTGATGGATTCGTCGCCGGACTTTTGTTGCAGCGACTCGCCATGCAGCTTTACGGCGAAAAAGTTCCGTTGCAGGCTTATCACTACAATTTCTGGAAGCAACGCGACTTGCGGGAACGCGCGGCGTGGGTGACGGATTTCACATTTGAGACGCGCATGGACAAACAGGATTGGCTCGTCGTCGATCATCACGTCACCGAAGTCGCACCGAAAAATGCGCATCTGCATCACGACATAAAAAAATCCGCCGGGCTGCTCTGCTACGAATTGTGCAAACAAAACGGGCTCAGCTCGCCGACGCTCGACCGGCTGGTGCATCTGAACGACGTGGCGGATTTATTTTTGGAGAACGACGCGGATTTTGACGTGGCTGGCGATTACGCAGGGCTGGTAAAGATTTATCAATTCTGGAATTTGCACACACTCATCGGCGGCGAACTGGAAAAATTGCTCGACCATCCGCTCCTCGAAGTCATGGCGGTGAAACGGCGCGTGGAAGATCCGATTGGTTTTGAGTGGAGCAAAAAAAACATTTCGGAAATTTCGCCGACTGTTGGCTTCGTGGATAATATCGTGGGCAACACGAATTCCATCGTGCACCAATTACTCGAACGCGGCGGAACGAAATACACCGTGCTGGTGACATTGTTTCGGCGGTCGAATGTCATTTTTGCCAGCTTCCGCAGCCGGAATGGCGAGGCGCGCCGGATTGCAGAAAAATTTCAGGGCGGCGGTCACGCAAACGCAGCGGGCGCGTTGTTGCCAAAATCCGTCCGCACGGTCGAGGAAGGCGTGGTTTTTCTGCGCCAGATGCTCAACGCTAAACACGAGACGGGCTTGAATAATTTGGAAAGTTTGTTCGCAGGGCTGGAAGTCGGGAAGAAGTGAAGCTTGGCAGCGTTGAAGGTTGCTCAACCATCCAACGGACTCCGCACACCCAGCCCCGGCTTTTGCATGACGTGCGTGTAAATCTGCGTCGTCGTCACATCCTTGTGACCGAGTAAATCCTGCAAGGTGCGCAGATCCGTGCCGGCTTCCAGCAGGTGCGTTGCGAACGAATGGCGCAGCGTGTGGCACGATGCAGGCTTGGTGATTTTTGTCCGCGACAACGCCTCCTTCACCGCCCGCTGCAAACCCGTTTCCGCCGTGTGATGCCGGCCCAAACGCCCGGTTTCGCGATCCATCGAACGATGCGCCGACGGGAAAACCCACTGCCAGACCCACTCGTGCTCGGCGTTCGGAAATTTTTTTGCTAGGCCGCCGGGCAGCGCCACCCACCCCAAACCTTCGGCCAGCTCCTGCTCATGCAGCGCCCGCACTTTTTTCAAATGCGCCTGCAACGGCTCGCGCAGGCTCTCCGGCAGCATCGTGACCCGATCCTTTTCACCCTTGCCATCATGCACCACAATTTGTCCGCGTGCGAAATCCACGTCCTTCACCCGCAGCCGCAGCAGTTCCAGCAGCCGCAGCCCCGTGCCATACAACAGTTGCGCCATCAGCCGATGCGTTCCCACCAGTGCCGCCAACAATTCCATCACCTCCGCCCGCGTCAACACCGTGGGCATCCGGGGTGGACGGCGCACGCGGACGAAATTTTCCGCCCGCATCGGTGCCTGCAACACTTCGCGATAGAGAAACAGCAGCGCGTTCAACGCCTGATTTTGGGTGGAGGCAGCCACGTTGCGTTCCGTGGCCAGATGCGTGAGAAACGGCGTCACACCCGTCGTCCCCAAATCACGCGGATGCCGCCAGTCCCCCGCCGGCGACCGGTGAAATTTTAGGTAACGCACTACCCATTCCCAATACGCACCCTCGGAACGTGGCGAAAGATGGCGGAACCGCGCCACCTCATGAAACTGCTCCCGCAACCGCTTTTTGGGATTCGCTAAAACATTTTCTCGCGGCAAATTTGCCGCCTTTGTCGGCAGATGATCAACGCTCATTTCAACGACAAAAATATGTTGGACAGAGCCTTACGTCCAGATTAGCTTTTTCACATGAAACGAGCTAGGCTGCAAAGTTTGCAGCTAACTTACTGTTAGGC
>Ga0214164_1000100_pt1 | contig 55965 bp, 54 predicted proteins | sample TroBogepilimnion_13_FD_153003 | JGI IMG/M metagenome (GOLD analysis project Ga0214164, IMG submission 153003) | Freshwater microbial communities from Trout Bog Lake, WI - Practice 03JUN2009 epilimnion v4 | ecosystem: Environmental > Aquatic > Freshwater > Lake > Epilimnion/Euphotic zone ... | reverse complement strand
TCATCTTTCATTGATTGAGATCGCTAAGTCACTTAGCCCGGAAGTTGTAATAAGTATTTTTGTAAATCCGCTGCAATTTGAAAATTCTGAAGATCTAGCAAAATATCCACGTCCATTAGAGCTCGATATTAAATTGGCTGAAGGCGCGGGGGCATCCTACGTTTGGGCCCCAACCTTTGAAGAAATTTATCCAAGCGATCCCACGATAATTCCAGCCGGCGAGATTGGTAATACTTTTGAAGGCGTTCATCGCTTTGGACACTTTGATGGAGTTTTAACCGTTGTAAAGCGATTATTCGATTTAGTAAAACCCGAATACGCGATATTTGGCGAGAAGGATTTCCAACAACTTTTCTTGATAAGGAAGATGGTTGCGGATTTAGAACTTCCAGTTCAAATAATTGCTGCACCGATCATTCGTGAAAGCGATGGTCTGGCCATGTCATCTAGAAATATTCGCCTATCTGAATCAGACCGAAGCAAGGCCGCAGTAATCTCCAAAGCGCTTGGTGAAGCAACGCTAAAGAATGGAATAGAAGCTCAGCGAGCTACCTTGGCCAAAGTTTTAGCTAGCGAACCAGATTTCATCGTGGATTACGCTGAAATGATTGATGAAGAATCATTTCAGGTGGCAAGCGATTCAAGTATTAATACCCGAGCGATTATTGCCGGTTGGCTAAGTGGGGTTCGGTTGATAGACAATATGCCGATGCGGAGCTCGAAGTGAAGTTACTTTCTGGAGTTCCAGGCTGGACGGTAAATGCCGATGTAGTTGTAATTGGATCGGGCGTTGCTGGATTAACTACGGCGCTAAATTTACGAGCAAGTGGTCTCTCGGTTTTACTCGTTACAAAAGCAAAGATTGATGAAGGCTCAACCAAGTGGGCACAAGGTGGAATTGCCGCAGCTCTTGGCCCTGGTGATACACCGGATCAACATAAGAAAGATACTTTGATTGCTGGTGCCGGACTTTGCGATACAAAAGCCGTTGATGTTTTAGTTACTGAAGGACCAGAAGCCGTTCGTAAATTAATTGCGCGCGGCGCCGTATTTGATAAATCCGAGAGTGGCGAGATCTCTTTAACGCGCGAAGGTGGACATCTTCGAAATCGAATTCTTCACGCTGGCGGTGATGCGACAGGCGCGGAAGTTTCTCGCGCACTGCTTGCAGCCGTCCACGAAGATTCTGGAATCGAAGTAATTGAAAATGCTCTGGCAATTGATGTGCTAAAAAATAAAACAGGAGAAGTCTTTGGCGTTACTTTGCACGTGATTGGCGCAGGAAGTATTGATGGTGTCGGTCGCGCTATTTCAAAAGCAGTTGTAATTGCAACCGGTGGTTTAGGCCAGGTTTATTCACAAACAACTAATCCTTCGGTATCGACTGGTGATGGAGTTGCGCTCGCACTTCGCGCTGGTGCCCAAATTGCAGATGTGGAATTCATTCAATTCCACCCAACAGTTTTGTGGCGAGATGAAAGCCTTGGTGGACAACAACCGCTAATTTCTGAAGCAGTGCGCGGTGAAGGAGCTTTCCTTGTAAATAACAAGGGTGAGCGGTTTATGAAGGATAAACATCCGCAAGCCGATTTAGCGCCCAGAGATATTGTGGCTAAAGAAATTTTCAAGCAGATGCGCGAAAGTAATTCACCGCATGTTTGGCTTGATGCAACTTCGATCAAGGATTTTGCTGAGAGATTTCCAACGATTAACGCATCATGTTTGGAAAATGGAATTGATCCAACTAAGCAATTAATTCCCGTATCGCCGGCATCGCACTACGCATCGGGTGGGGTATTAGTTGACCTTGCGGGTCGATCTTCGGTTCCAGGTTTATATGCCTGCGGAGAAACTGCATGTACTGGTGCACATGGTGCAAATAGATTGGCTTCGAACTCGTTACTCGAAGGACTTGTATTTGGAACTCGAATTGCCGCAGATATTGCTAAGAATCTACCAACATCGATAGATCAAGAAGAGGTTAAGGACGCAACCCTGTTGATCGATCCCGCAATCAAATTAACTTTGCAACTAGCTATGAGCCAAGGAGCTGGAGTAATGCGATCTGAAAGTTCACTTCGCGAAACCCTGACCACACTTGAAGAACTCGGAAAGCGCACATCCACAAGTCCAAGAATCGAAGCTTGGGAGGTTTCAAACCTTTACTTACTTGCTTTGGCGATTGTTAAATCGGCGTTGGCTCGAACCGAATCTCGCGGCTCGCACTGGCGAAGTGATTATCCAGAAAGTTCAGAAAAATGGCATAAGCGAATTGTGCAAAATTACGACAAAGACGGTAGTTGGACTATGAAATTCGAGGAAGTTAAATAATGACGCTCTCCACAAAGCTAATTTCCGAACTTGAAAAGTTAGGACTAAATCCAAAATCGGTCGAAGAATTTGTAGAGCTGGCCATTGCAGAGGATTTAGCAGGCGGCGAGGATGTAACTTCTGTTGCAACAATCAAAGCAGATCAATTGGCGATAGCCGAATATCGAGTGCGTAAAGATGGGGCAGTAGCCGGTTTGCATATCGCCGCGGCGGTTCTGGAAAATTCTGGAATTTTGGATTATCAAATATTGGTAAATGAGGGCGATCGAGTGGCCGTCGGAACAAAATTAATTGAGGCCAAGGGAAATACCAGATCACTTCTATTAACCGAACGTACTGCGTTAAATATCTTGGGTCGATTAAGCGGCATTGCCACCCTTACAAGAATCTGGGTAGATGCAATTTCTGGAACTAAATGTGCCATTCGCGATACTCGAAAGACCACGCCGTTAATGCGGGAGTTTGAAAAATTTGCCGTTCGAATGGGCGGGGGCGTAAATCATCGACTGTCGTTATCTGATGCGGCGCTGATTAAAGATAACCATGTTGTTTCAGCTGGTGGTGTTACTCCAGCTTTTGCGGCAGTTAAAGCGATGTATCCAAATATTGATCTAGAAGTTGAAGTTGATTCCCTTGATCAATTATCTGAAGTTATTGATGCGGGAGCGGACTTAGTTCTGATCGACAATATGACTCCAGATCAGTGCAAGCAAGCAGTCACGATTGTTAATGGCCGCGCAAAGTTAGAAGCATCTGGCGGAATAACTTTGGATTTAGCACGCGCTTATGCCGAAAGCGGCGTTGATTACCTAGCAATCGGCGCGCTTACACATTCGGCTTCGGTTTTGGATATCGGTTTAGATTTGAGAATGGAGTAGTTATGTTGCTTGCAATCGACGTTGGAAATACAAATACGGTTTTAGGAATCTTTGAAGGTTCAGCGATGATTAAATCGTGGCGAGTTAAGACCGATCCGCGTGATACTGCGGATGAACTCTGGACCCGTTATTCGGCGCTAGTTGCCAAGTTTGAAGTTACTTCTATTGCAATTTGTTCAACCGTACCGTCGACACTTCGCGAACTTCGAACCATGGTTTCGCAATATTTTTCGGAAATTCCAGCAACCATCGTCGAACCTGGTGTGAAAACTGGAGTCCCACTTTTGGTGGATAACCCACGAGAAATTGGCGCAGACCGAATAGTTAATACCCTCGCGGCACACACACTTTATGGCGAAAATGGTCCTTGTATTGTCGTTGATTTTGGAACCTCGACTAACCTAGATGTTGTTTCTCCGAAAGGAGAATTCTTGGGCGGCGCACTTGCAGCTGGAATTGAAATTTCGGTTGAAGCACTTGCTGCAAGGGCGGCGCAACTTCGACGAGTTGAATTAGTGAAACCTAAAAACGTTATTGGTAAAAACACCGTCGAGGCGTTGCAATCAGGAACGATCTATGGTTTTGCCGGGCAAGTGGATGGTCTAGTTAATCGAATTTCGGAAGAGCTATTTGCGCTTTATCCAGAGACCAAAGAAGTTAGCGTTATTGCTACTGGTGGGTTAGCGCCATTGGTCATCGGAGTTAGTGAAACTATCGATTTCCACGAGCCAGATTTAACGTTGATTGGACTTCGTTTAGTCCATGAGCGCAATTCTTAAGCGGGCTTAACAGGTAGAGTTTGACTCCTTATGAGTGAAGCAACTAATAATCCAATAGCCCCAGAAGGTGAAGACCTCCCAGAGCAACTTCGCATTCGCCGTGAAAAGCGGGCGGCCATCATCGAACGTGGTGCAGAGGCCTACCCAGTTGCCGTCCCTAGAACTAATACTCTTAAAGCAATTCGGGAAACACATAAAGATTTAGCAATCGATGTTGCAACTGGAATCACCGAATCAGTTGTTGGCCGCGTAATTTTCAAACGCGATACCGGAAAACTTTGTTTTGCAACGCTGCGCGAAGGTGATGGCACTGAACTTCAAGCCATGTTCTCGCTAGATAAAGTTGGCGCTGAAGTGCTTGATCTCTGGAAGAGCGAGATTGATTTAGGAGATTTAGTTAGCGTGACTGGTGAAGTAATTACTTCAAAGCGCGGTGAACTCTCAATCATGGCCGCTTCTTGGAAGATGGCAGCAAAATCTTTGCGACCATTGCCAGTTGAACATAAGCCGCTCTCTGAAGAGACGCGTGTTCGAATGCGTTATGTGGATCTAATTGTTCGCCCAGAAGCTAGAAGCAATGCCCGACTTCGCCCAAAGGTAATGTCATCTCTTCGCGAGACATTTGCCAAGCGCGAATTCATCGAAGTTGAAACTCCAATGCTTCAAGTAATGCACGGCGGCGCTGCGGCTCGCCCATTTAAAACATTTAGCAATGCCTACGATATGGATCTCTTCCTGCGTATCGCCCCAGAACTTTTTTTGAAGCGATGCATCGTTGGTGGCCTAGAACGCGTCTATGAAATTAACCGCAACTTCCGAAATGAAGGCGCGGATTCATCGCATTCACCAGAATTTGCCATGATTGAAAGTTACGAGTCATTTGGTGATTGGAATTCAATCGCTGACTTAACTCGTCAATTAGTTCAAGATGCCGCAATGGCAGTAAGCGGTAGCCATGTTGTAACGCATCACGATGGTCGCCAATTAGATCTCGGCGGAACTTGGCGTGAAGCTTCGCTATTTGACCTAATTTCTGAGGGCGTTGGCGAAGTTGTTACACCTCAAACGAGCCTTGATGAATTGAAGAAGATTGCCACAAAACTAGGCATGAAGGTTGATCCAAAATGGGTTACCGGAAAGCTAGCCGAGGAAATCTTTGAACATGTATGCGAAGGCAAGCTTGGCGGCCCAGTATTTGTTAAGGGTTATCCAGTTGATACCTCGCCACTTGTTCGCGAACATCGCGAGATTCCAGGAGTTGTTGAGAAGTGGGATCTTTATGTTGAAGGTTTCGAATTAGCAACTGGTTATTCCGAATTAATCGATCCGGTTATTCAACGCGAACGTTTGATTGAACAAGCATCACTCGGCGCAAAGGGCGACCTTGAGGCGATGCAACTCGATGAAGATTTCTTGCGCGCAATGGAATATGCGATGCCACCAATGGGTGGAATGGGCATGGGCGTTGATCGTTTGTTGATGGCCTTAACTGGTCTTGGAATTCGCGAAACAATCCTCTTCCCATTGGTAAAGCCAGAAGAGTCATGACCGTAAAGATTCGCCCAGCTAAAACTTCCGATATCAAAGTTATTCGTAAGTTAATCGATGAATACTCTGCTGGCCGTAGATTGCTTCAAAAAGAGACAGTAACTCTTTATGAAAGCGTTCAAGAATTTACCGTTGCAGAAGAAGCTGGCGTTGTCGTTGGCTGTGGCGCTCTTCACGTACTTTGGGAAGACTTGGCTGAAGTTAGAACGATGGCGGTCGATCAATCGATGCGCGGCAAAGGTGTTGGACATTTGATTTTAGAAAATATTATTTCTCGTGCCGAAGCAATCGGCGTTAAACGGATATTTTGTTTAACTTTTGAAACTGCATTCTTCGGTCGTCACGGTTTTGAAGAGATTCAAGGAACACCGGTTGACCAAGCGACCTATCAAGAACTCCTTCGCTCTTACGACAGCGGCGTTGCCGAATTCCTTGACCTCGAGAGCGTAAAGCCAAATACCCTGGGTAACACCAGAATGCTCAAGACCCTTTAGGGGTACTTGCCCTAGATATAGGGAAAAATTCTCAGATTTCGGGCATAAGTTGGGCCATTTTTCGGTTAGATCCAATAAGGCCATCCGCATTAGGCTATGGCTAACCTAGTTCGAACTAGGTTCGAGTAGTGCAGAGGCTCTGGAAAGAGCCTAGGAAAGCAAGGAAAGGTTGAATCGATGTTTGAGCGGTTTACAGATCGAGCTCGTCGCGTTGTCGTATTGGCGCAAGAAGAAGCACGCATGCTCAATCACAACTACATCGGTACCGAGCACATCCTCCTAGGACTTATCCACGAAGGTGAAGGCGTTGCAGCAAAGGCGCTTGAGGCACTTGGCATTTCACTAGAAGCAGTGCGCTCGCAAGTTGAAGAAATTATTGGTCAAGGACAACAAGCACCTTCTGGCCACATTCCATTTACTCCGCGCGCAAAGAAAGTTCTCGAACTATCTCTTCGCGAAGCGCTTCAACTCGGACACAATTACATTGGTACCGAACATATTCTTTTAGGTTTAATTCGCGAAGGCGAAGGAGTTGCCGCCCAAGTTCTTGTAAAGCTTGGCGCCGATCTTTCTCGTGTTCGAAATCAAGTTATTCAATTGCTATCTGGTTACCAAGGTAAGGAAGCTGCAACTTCTGGTGCACCTGCAGAAGGAACTCCTTCAACATCTTTAGTCCTTGATCAATTTGGCCGCAACTTAACGCAGGCAGCGCGCGAAGGAAAACTTGATCCTGTAATCGGTCGCGACAAAGAGATTGAAAGAGTTATGCAGGTTCTCTCTCGTCGTACCAAGAACAACCCAGTACTTATCGGTGAACCAGGTGTTGGTAAGACTGCGATCGTTGAAGGTTTAGCGCAAGCAATCTTTAAGGGCGATGTTCCAGAAACTCTTAAGGACAAACAGGTTTACTCACTTGATCTAGGTGCACTTGTTGCTGGATCACGTTACCGTGGCGATTTCGAAGAGCGCCTAAAGAAAGTTCTAAAAGAGATTCGCACTCGTGGCGATATCGTTCTATTTATCGATGAGATTCACACCCTTGTCGGTGCTGGAGCTGCAGAAGGCGCAATTGATGCTGCCAGCATCTTGAAGCCAATGCTTGCTCGCGGTGAATTACAGACAATCGGTGCAACTACCCTTGATGAATATCGCAAGCACTTTGAGAAGGATGCCGCGCTAGAACGCCGCTTCCAACCAATTCAAGTTTCAGAACCAACAGTTGAACACACAATTGAAATCCTTAAGGGACTTCGCGATCGCTACGAATCACACCACAAGGTTTCAATCACTGATGGAGCGCTTGTTGGCGCCGCACAAATGGCTGATCGTTATATCTCTGATCGCTTCTTGCCAGACAAGGCCATCGACCTAATTGATGAAGCTGGCTCAAGACTGCGCATCCGTCGCATGACTGCGCCACCAGAGCTTCGCGAATATGACACCAAGATTGCAGATGCTCGTAAAGAAAAGGAATCAGCAATTGATTCGCAAGATTTTGAACGCGCAGCTTCACTTCGCGATAAGGAAAAGAATTTAATCGCAGAGAAGAATGAACGTGAAAAGACTTGGAAGGCTGGTGATCTAGATCAGGTTGCAGAAGTAACCGAAGAGTTAATTGCCGAAGTTCTTTCAAATGCAACTGGTATTCCAGTATTCAAGTTGACCGAAGCCGAAACTGCTCGCCTACTTCGCATGGAAGATGAACTACATCGTCGCGTTATCGGACAAGATCAAGCGATCAAGGCGTTGTCACAAGCAATACGCCGTACTCGCGCCGGTCTAAAGGATCCACGACGCCCTGGTGGTTCATTTATCTTCGCTGGTCCTTCTGGCGTTGGTAAGACCGAACTTTCACGAACACTTGCACAATTCTTATTTGGTGATTCCGATGCGCTTATCCAATTGGATATGTCTGAATACTCTGAGAAGCACACCGCCTCTCGTCTATTCGGTGCACCTCCAGGCTACGTTGGATATGACGAGGGCGGCCAACTAACCGAGAAGGTACGTCGCAAGCCATTCTCAGTGGTTCTATTCGATGAGATCGAAAAGGCACACCCAGATATCTTTAACTCACTACTTCAAGTTCTAGAAGATGGCCGCTTAACTGACTCACAAGGTCGCACTGTTGACTTCAAGAACACCATCATCATCATGACCACCAACCTCGGTACTCGTGATATTTCAAAGAGTTTAAATCTTGGATTCACAAACTCTGCTGACCTAAGTACCAATTACGAGCGGATGAAGGGCAAAGTTAATGAGGAACTTAAATCTCATTTCCGTCCAGAATTCCTAAATCGTATTGATGATGTAATCGTCTTCCATCAACTAAGCGAAACAGAGATCATTCAAATCGTAGATCTCATGATCGCTGGTCTTGATGAACGTCTACGTGCTCAAGATATGACCATCGAACTAACTACCGAAGCTAAGGCTTTGTTAGCAAAGCGTGGTTACGATCCGCTTCTTGGTGCAAGACCGCTTCGTCGCACAATTCAACGTGAGATCGAAGATGTTCTATCAGAGAAGATTCTCTTTGGTGACGTTAAGCCAGGAGAGATCACTTTGGTTGATGTAACGGTTTCTGGTGATGAAGAAGTATTTAGCTTCACTGGTACTCCGAAGGCAGTGACACCAGATACACCTGGTGATCTTGCTGAGACACCAACTACAACTGATTAATTAATCTTTACGCGAGCGATCGCCTGCTCTAAGCGGGCGACCTCCATAATTTCAATTCCAGCGATCTTGATATCGCTGCCCATTGGAACCATGGCACGTTTAAAACCTAAGCGGGCTGCTTCTTGAATTCTTTGGGTGGCACCAGTTACCTTGCGAATTTCGCCAGCTAATCCAACTTCACCAATCGCAATTAGATCCGCCGGTAGCGCTAAACCTTTCGCCGCGGAACCAACTGCTAACGCGACTGCTAAATCTGCAGCGGGTTCGGCAATTTTCATTCCGCCAACTGTTGCAACATATACATCGCGCCCAGAAATCTTTATATTCGCACGTAACTCCAAGACCGCTAAAGTCATTGAGGTACGTGGGTTATCTAATCCGGATGTAACTCTTCTTGAATTACCCCAATCACGTCCATCAGGAACTGGTGCACTTACCAAAGCTTGAATCTCTGCAAGAAGTGGTCGACGACCTTCCAACGTAACCGTCACGCAAGTTCCGGGAACTGGTTCGCTATGGCGAGTTGTAAATAATCCGGTTGGATCTGGAAGTGAGGTAATTCCCGATTCATTCATATCGAAGCAGCCAACTTCATCAGAAGCGCCAAAGCGATTTTTGATCGCGCGAATTAAGCGAAGCCGTGAGTGTCGCTCGCCTTCAAAGTTTAGGACAACGTCAACCAAGTGTTCGAGAAGTCTTGGTCCGGCGATAGAACCATCTTTTGTTACATGGCCAACCAAAATTAAAGTGATTGCCCGCTCTTTTGCAATTCTAATTAGCGCTGCGGCAATTTCACGTACCTGGGTCACACCACCAGGTGCACCATCAACCGTTGAAGAAGAAATAGTTTGAATAGAGTCAATAACAAGAAGTTGTGGTTTGACGGCATCGATTTGAGCGATAACCGAACCCAATTCACTTTCGGCCGCTAGCCAAAGATTTGGATCAATTGCATTTAATCTTTCGGCGCGAAGTCTTACTTGTGATGCAGATTCTTCACCGCTTATGTATAGCGAAGTAATTTTCTGACGCGCACTCTCTGCTGCAACACTTAGCAAGAGCGTTGATTTACCAACACCAGGTTCGCCCGCCAATAAAATTGCGGCACCAGGCACTAAGCCACCACCGAGAACGCGATCTAATTCAGAGACGCCACTTGACCTAGCTTTTGCGCTTTCGAGATTGACTTCGCCGATTGGAAGTGCGGCAGCTGTTACATGGCCCGCGACCAATGAAAGTTTCTTTGGCGCGGCTACTTCTTCAACACTGCCCCAGGCTTGGCATTCACCACAGCGGCCAACCCACTTAGTCGAGGTCCAGCCGCACTCAACACAGCGGAATGGATCCTTCGCGGGTGCTGAGCTCTTTGCCATGGCCAAACCCTATTGCCTTGGGCTGACGGGGCAGGTTTAGACCGGGGGAAGGCGGAAAATACCCCCAAAGGCTCGCCGATGGTGGTCTTGCAAAAGGCTTGAATCAGGAGCACCCTTTTCCCAGCCCGCTCTCAGGTGACTACATATGAGTTACTTGCCGGCAGCTGCCAAGAGCTAAAGAGCTCTCGGAACCTAATGCCCCACGGAGGCTAATAGATGGTAAACCTAACAAACGGCCAATGGAGTTCGTTGTACAACATGTTCTCCTTTGGTTTGATCTCGATGCTCGCGTGCACCGTTTACACATTGGTGTCACAGAGCCGTGTTCTACCGAAGTACCGTAGTGCGCTCGTACTTTCCTCAATGGTTACATTCATTGCTGCGTATCACTACTTCAGAATCTTCAACTCCTTCAACGAATCTTCAATGAAGGGTGCAGTAACAGTCGGAACTTCACAAGGCTCATTCAACGAGGCATACCGCTACGTTGACTGGATCCTAACTGTGCCTCTACTTCTAGTAGAAGTTATTGCAGTTCTAGGACTTGCCAAGGCAGCTGCATCTTCAATGATCGGTCGCTTGGTTCCAGCATCTGCTGCAATGATCGCACTTGGCTACCCAGGTGAAATTTCAAATGTAAACAGCACCAAGATTATCTTCGGTGTTCTTTCAACAATTCCATTCCTATACATCCTTTATGTTCTATTCGTAGAACTAGGAAAGTCACTTGATCGTCAACCGGAAGGTGTTGCAGCAACCGTTGGTCGCTTGCGTCTACTTCTTATTGCGACATGGGGCGTATACCCAATTTCATACCTTCTTCCAATCATCAACAAGACAACCGAAGCTAACGCTGCCGGTTCCTTCGTTGGTCGCCAGATTGGTTACACAATCGCAGACGTACTTGCAAAGTGCGTATTCGGATTAACAATCTACAAGATTGCTAAGATGAAGTCTGTTGCAGAAGGAATGAAGGACGATCACTAATCTGATCAAAGATTAAAGTTAGGGCCACTTATTACAAGTGGCCCTAATTCTTTTTCTAGGCGATATTCTTAAGGTATGACAAATTATCGATGGGGCGGATACTTACTAACCGCGATGGGCCTTATTAATCTTAGATATCACACAGGCCACCCAAATAATCTGCTTCACAGTTTGATCATTTCCATTCCTGGCGTTCTGCTGTTGCTCGCTACTTGGATCAAACCATTTCCAGAATTGCTGCAAAAGCGACCGGTAAAAATCGCAATCTCAATAATTGGTATTGCTTTAATTCTCTATGCTGGAATTAATAAATAATTTAGCGTTCTTGGTCGATGCCTTTTCGGCCCCAGTAAACCCACATTCCCATAACGGATAAGACCAACGAAAAGCCAAAGAGTAAATCTTCAATCGGAGCTCCGGCTAGTCGCCTTCCGATAATTGCTGCTGGGTTATACATAACGATATTTCTAGAAGTTAGCCACCAATTAGTAATCAATTGGAATGGCAGAATGATTGCGTACGAAGTCCAGAAGACCGATTTTGTTAGAAGTTGCGTTCTAATCACATATAGATCAAATAAGACCGAAGCAATTACTGAGCCAAGAGCGATGTCGGTGTAAATCATCTCTTTTCATCTCCGACCGGCCAATGTTTCTTCACCGTGCGCACGCCTTCGATGGTCATGATGGCTGCGATTGGGACGATTAAAAAGAAGAGAAATTCTTCAAGGGGAATTTGAAACGGGCCGTAAATACCGAGGATCTGCTTCTTATCAAAACTCCAGTGGTGATTCGCTACCGCATATGCATCCCAAATTATGAATGGAATGCCAACTGGGATCACACTAAGAAGGACCCGTCTAATTCGCTTTAGTACCCGGATCTTTAATACGAGTTCTAGCCAAAAGGAACCAACAACCGTGAAGATCAACATTGCTAAATAACTAAACTTCAGCACCGCTACCCCCAATCCCTTATTTTCCTATACTAGACCTATGTCCCTTGGCGCTGCGTCGGTCTTCAATGGCGTCAGACGCTTTTCTTCTAGCGCAGTTGCACTTGGAATTTTTTTCGCCGTACTTCTGAATTCATTGGTTGGGAATAAGAATCTTTCCTGGCAGGTCCTGCTGGCCCTAGTTGCAATTGCAATTGGCATTCCTCATGGCGCAGTGGATCACCTAATAGCGATTAAGACGGATTCTAAATTCAGGCTTGCCGTTCTTATTTTCATTTACGTGGCTATTGCGGTACTTGCGGTTTTAGCGATTCTTAAATGGAATGTAGTTGGCTTTCGATTGGTATTAATCATGTCGGCCCTTCACTTTGGAATTGGTGATACTGCCTATCTGGCCGAGCTTGACCGATTAAACACTCGAAAAGTTATGACACGAGTACAGCAATTCTTCTTTGCGCTAGCAATTGGTGCCGTTCCAGTCTTAATACCACTGACAAAAAAAGAGAGCACCAGCGCACTTGGAAGAGTTAATGCAGGTCTAATTAACTGGGCCGGAAATTTAACTGATGCGATTTACCGAACAACTCTGGCGCTTGCATTAATTGCAGGTTTGCTACTTCTTCTTGCACGAAGATTTAGGGATTTGGTTGATCTGTTACTTCTAACAACTTTGGCAGTATTTGCACCACCACTAGTGGCATTTGCGATCTACTTTGGTTGCTGGCACGCGATGCGCCACACCGCCAGACTTACCTTGTTACTTTCAAAATCAATTTCAGCTGCCGCATCAAATAGACCTAAAGAATCATTTTTAAAGGCCGTTATCCCAGGGTTGCCGGCTTTGGTTCTGACTCTAATGGTTGCGGTTGGGGTAACTATCGCAAAGGGAAGCGACCTAACTGCGGATTACCTTTGGTACTTGCTAGTCGTTGTTTGGGCGCTAACGGTTCCGCACATGTTGGTAACCGCCAGAATCGATAAGCGGGCTCTTACAAAATAACTAGGGAATTACTTTCCGGCGCCAACGGTTGCTGGGTGAATTACAAATAGTGGAAGCTCCCGCTTCTTCTGTTCCTTCTTGAGAAGTGAAATTGCATCCATGCGGGCATCGCAATGTTCCTTTAGAACGTTATATGCCGGGATTCCCATTAGAGCGATTAATTCCGGTTGGTTGGAAATATAAACCGGCTCTTTTCCTACATGGGCTTCGGTATTACCAGTGCAGTACCAAGCAAAGTCTGCGCCGCCATCGCCCCAAGCAAGTCGTTCGTATTCGCCAATTACATTTACAGTTATTTCGCGTTCGCCAAATTCGCGAGTTTCAAAGCTTCTGCGAATTGGTAATTGCCAACAGACATCAGGTTTAGTCTCAACGAAGTGGACGCCTTCTTTTTCTGCCAAGTGGTGCAAGACGCAACCAAATGATCCGGTATATCCAGGTGCAGCGTGACCAACTCGGTTTAAGAAAATGCATGAATCATTTACCTTGCGAGTTTTACGATCCTTATCTAAACCAACTTCCGAAACCTGCATTTTGCCATTTGGCTTCTTTGGTTGTGCTTCATCGTAGAACTGCCACATATCCTTAGTAATTCGCTTTGCGATCTCTAAAGTTCTTGCTTCATCTTCTTCATCAGAATAGTAAGCGCCATCAGAACAGCAACCAGCATCAGGCTTATCGGCATCAATGCCGCAGCAACCATTTCCGTAGATGCAGGTCCAATAGGAAGTAAGCCAGGTCAAGTCACATTTGTATAGCTCTTCTTCGTTAGCTGGGTCAGCGAACTCAACCCAGTCTCTGGCGAAATTTGGTTTTACCTCTGGCATAGTGCGAGAGCCTAGGGCTTATTTCCTAAATAAGCACATCCCAAAATTGTGATTCGGTAGGCTTGTTGCATGAGCACCCTTTCGAGTAGCAAATACCAAGTTGGAATCATTGGTGTTGGGGTCATGGGTGAAGCTCTTTTGGCCGGCCTTGTTAACTCTGGCTTTGCTAAGTCTCAGATCGCTTTTGCAGAGAAGCGTGAAGAGCGAGCAACTGAAATATCAACCAAGTACGGTGCCACTCACAAGGAAATAAAAGATCTGGCCAGTACCAGCGATGTAATCCTTCTGGTCGTAAAACCACAAGACCTTGGATCGCTTCTAGCCGAATACGGTAACGATTTTAAGAGTGGATTGCTATTGGTTTCCTTTGCGGCTGGAAAGACCACATCCTTTATCGCGGGTCACGTTGGTAGCGATGTTGGAATCATCCGAGTCATGCCGAATACCCCAACCTTGGTTGGGTTAGGAATGGCTGCAGTTTCAACTGGCCAAAGTGTTGCAAAAGAACAACTCACTTTTGTTGAAGAATTTCTAGCAACTTGTGGCAAGGTCATCACGGTCGATGAAAAATTACAGGATGCGGTAACTGCAGTAAGTGGATCTGGTCCGGCTTATTTCTTTGCCTTTGTCGAAGAGATGATCAAAGCAGCTACCGAACTCGGACTTTCGCCAGAGGATGCAAAGACACTAACAATTCAAACGATTCTTGGCGCTGGCAAAATGCTCGATGAAAGCGGATTAACCCCAACAAAGTTGCGCGAGAATGTAACGAGTCCGAATGGAACAACTGCTGCCGCTTTGAATAAGTTCAGTGAAGGAAAATTAGGAGAATTAATTAAAGTTGCAATGACTGCAGCTCGCGATCGTTCACAGGAACTTGCTTGAAACCAAAAGTTTTGACCGCGCTATTTGCGGCCACACTTTTAGCATTTACTCCTTCCGCTATTGCCGCTAAAAAGCCAACCCCAAAGCCAGTTGTAAAAGTCGTACCGAAATCAATAAAAGTTTCTTTGGCAAAACCCGATGTAACAACAAAATTGAGTGGCGCTGAAGGCGACCAAGTAGCTAGTGCGCTTATTTCCCCAACTTCCTTATTTTTAATCGGTACCGTAGAGAGTTCGACGGTTGGTGGAAGTGATGGATATATCGCCTCCTACGATTTCATTGGAACCAAAGTTTGGGAACTTCACCTCGGCGAATTGCCTGATGAAATCGCGACTGCTGGCGTCATTGATAAAACCGGGAATCTTTGGATTGTAGGCTCGCAAAGCGGAGTGATCAATCCACAATTACCAGCAACTGATACCCAATCAATAAATGTAGATAATGTAAATGTCACACCAACTTTTAACCCTGGTGGATCCCTTACTCAACTAACACTTTGGAAAGTAAGCGCCACAGGACAACTACTTGCTACTTACAACATGGAAAGTGGTGGATTGATAGTTCCTAGATCAATTTCTGTAACTGCTATCGGGCTTCAAATTATGGGTTCAATCGATGATCAATATTTCACTGTAAATTCCGATTTGCTTGGAAACTTCGGCAAGCTTTCTAAATCTTCTACCAAGCCGACAGCAAGCGCAACGACTCTTATAAAAGTAGGAACTGGAACCCTGAAGAGCTATATTTCAAGCTCGACGATCGCCGGAATTCCAACCTGGAATCCAAAGGTGCCAACTCCAGTTTTAATTCAAAGGAACAAGGCTGGAACTGTAATTCGCGCTAATTATTTTCAAGGCAAAGTAATTTCAGTATTTTATAAATCTGGAATAGGCCCAGTAGTTGTTACTGAGCAAAGCGATGGTTATGGATTGTTTTTCTTAGGGCTTGCGTAAGAGTGATAGCTTGCCGGCATTGCTTACCAATAAATATTTGACATTATTTATCGTAAGCCAACTTGCGCCCTTGATATTGCTGTAATCGTTTGATGAAACAAGTTGGATGCTCTGATCGCCCTTGGTTGCAACACAGAGTCTGGTCTGACAGGAGAATGCAATGTACTTGTCATCAACTGCCAACGGAGCTGTAGGAGCACCAAAATAATCTGGCGTTAATGAAAGGGGTGCAATCACATTATTGAGTAACGACCACTGAACTTGATCGGCGTTTGGAACTGCCGGTCCAGAAGCACCAAGCCAGGCACCGTAAATATATTTGCCAATCACACTAAGTGCGAGATCAAAGCCAGCGATTATTGTTGCCCCACTACTGCTCTGAATTGTTTGATATTGCCAGTCTTCTGGGTAACCCGAATCCCGGTAAGCGAGTCGCACTTCACCACGAAGTGGTTGATGCGCTTGATTTACTGATAGGACGGAATCGTAAAAAACGTAGACGCGCTTTCCGATCGCCGTTGCTTTTAGATGAAATGCAACATCGCCAGTTGTGCGATTGTTATCTGCGGTGTTGCCATCCACGATCTCATATTGCCATCCGGTTTTATCTTGAATTGCCCCAAGCAGAATTCCTTGGCTCTCATCGCGGTAGAAAACCTGTAAACCAGAAGGTGTGTAGGCACACGCATTTGAAACACTTACATCACTTGCAGTCCGAGTTCTAATTGGCTCGCGATAATCCTGCACCTTGTCTGCATTTCCATCGACGATTGAGAAATTCCATTTTTTCCCGTCATACTTGGCGTAGCGGAGGTCTTTGGTGACTAAATCAGGATAAAAAAGATTTAATTGGTCGTTCTTTCCATTCTTACTTACGCATAGCGATACCGCTCCGGCTACGTTGTCGCTAGTCCGACCACCGGATGTAGTGGTGCCATCAATTGTTTGGAAGTTCCACTTTTTATTTATATAGGAAGCAAGTTTTATCGTTCCGTGGGCGCTATCGGCATAGGCAATAACAGTGTTTCCACCAAAAGTTCCAGTTGCAAGGAATTTTCCATCGGCGTTTGGATCAACTGTAGATGTGCTCCAAGTAGGTTGGGGCGTTACTTTATTTGTAGTAACAACATCCGAAATTCCATTTTCATTATTGGCGATAATGGAAAAGGTGTATGAGCTTCCGTTTTGTAGGCCCGTTATTAGAGCTGGAGATTCAGTAAATGTTTGGCTTCGCCCAGTCTGATCAACGGTAATTGTGTATCCAGAAACTTTCGCGGTTCTTGAGTTAACTGGTGGATCAAAGGTGATAACCGCGGACCTATCTCCAACCAAGGCTTTAGCATTTCTAACTATCGCCGGTAGCCCAGAAGCTTTTCCAGCTGGTGGCTTCACCATCATGTCTTTCAACATGCCAAGAAGAACTGGACCTGGAGCGTGGAAAACTTCACCGCTGGCAAGGTTTGGCGACATAACGGCATCTGGTCCACTACGTGAAAATGTGTTCTCATCTAAGTGACTTACAGAAGAACCTTGCTCCCAAACCGAAGGCGTATACAACTTTGGCTTTACTCCGTTATTCGCCGCAGTTCCAAATGCGCCGGACCAAACCAGCGATGTGGTTAGTGCGGTACCAAGTTCGAATGATGGCGCGGGAAGATCCATCAACCGTCGACCATCAGTTGTTTGCGCGTAGGCATCGAATGGGGTTGGTTGTTGAATATTTCCGACCTGAGAGATTGGAAAGTAATCGGCATTAGATAGGAAGCCAAGACCATGCCCGAGTTCATGCAAGATCATCGATTCGAGATCGTAAAGTGTCGATGGGCAATTTCCATCAGTTCCGATATAGAGCGATGAGGCATTGATTGAGTTAATGCGAACTGTTACCTCTGGTTGGGTTGGATCCAAATCTTTTCCGGCTAATGCATTTGCCATGGCAGAGGCATACCAAAGATCTTTATCTGGAATATTGTCAAAGTTAGTTAGGAATTTTCCGGGTGTAGCTGCCGCAAGAACGCCTGGAGTCGAAACTCTTTCCCAGTTCACTGCAATATTAATTGGGACACTTGATTTGAAATTCTGTGACCAGATATCGATCGCCGCTTGAATTGCAGGTCGATATTGATCTGGAACGGTATTGAAATTAACAACGAAGTTTGAAAGCTTATCTAAATGTGATTCATGCGTTGGGGTCTTCGCGGCTTGAATGTTTTGTGCGGTGCCGCGAGTTTCAGTACTTGCATAGGTGTAAACCCATGGGGCTGAAATAGATTTCAATTCTGGAGTTAGCGCATGGGCGGGAGTGGCAATAAGCCCGCCAATTAGGGCGGAAGCTAGAAGAAAGAACTTTGCCCGCATGCGGAAAATGCTATCGTCTATGCGCGGGCTTGGACTAATAAGCCAAATATTCTCAGTGGAGCGTTATCAAATGACCGTAGTAACTCTTTATTCCAGAGGAAATTGTCATCTCTGTGAAAAGGCGCTCGCCACCCTTCGCGAACTTCAAAGCGAATTTATCTTTGAAATTGATGAGAAGTTAATTGATGGCGATCCAAATTTAGAGAAGGAATATGGCGAGCAAGTTCCAGTCACCTTGATTGATGGCAAGCGCCATGATTTCTTTAGGGTTGATCCGGAGAGATTTGGTTTAGCTATGCAAGAACATCGTCGGCATCAATAATTCGATAGGCATAACCCTGCTCAGCTAGAAAGCGTTGCCGGTTTTGCGCGAAATCTTGATCGACGGTATCGCGAGCGACAATTGAGTAGAACCGAGCGCCACGGCCATCAGCCTTAGGGCGAAGAACCCGACCAAGCCGTTGTGCCTCTTCTTGCCTTGAACCAAAGGTTCCGGAAACTTGAATTGCGATAGTCGCTTCCGGGAGATCAATTGAGAAGTTAGCGACTTTTGAAACTACTAAACATTTAATCTCGCCGGTTCGGTACATTGCAAATAGTCGCTCGCGCTCTTTGATCGGAGTCTCACCTTTAATTACCGGTACGCCAAGTTCTTCGCCCAATGCATCTAGTTGATCGATGTATTGGCCGATAATTAGTACTTGATCTTCTGAATGTTGCCGAGCAAGCGCCTTTGCAACTTCGCGCTTTGTAAGCGTGGTTGCGCAGAAGCGGTAACGGTCTTCTGGTTCAGCCGTTGCGTAAGCCAATCTTTCGGCTTCGGTTAAATTAACTCGAACTTCAACGCAATCTGCTGGTGCGATGTATCCCTGAGATTCAATCTCTTTCCATGGCACATCAAAGCGCTTAGGACCAATTAGTGAGAAGACTTCACCTTCCATGCCATCTTCGCGAACCAAAGTCGCGGTTAAGCCAAGGCGTCTGCGTGATTGAATATCAGCGGTGAAGCGGAAAATTGGCGCTGGAAGTAAATGTACTTCATCGTAAATAATTAAGCCCCAATCGATCGCATCGAAGAGGTCTAAGTGGGCGTAAACGCCTTGCTTTCGCGTAGTCATAACTTGATAGGTAGCAATTGTTACCGGACGAATCTCTTTTTTAGAGCCGGAGTATTCACCGATTTCATCTTCGGTAAGCGTTGTTCGCTTTAATAATTCATCACGCCATTGCCGGGCAGCAACGGTATTAGTTACCAGAATTAAAGTTGTGGCCTTGGCATGCGCCATTGCTGCAGCGCCAACGATTGTTTTGCCAGCACCGCACGGAAGAACCACAACACCAGAACCACCATGCCAGAAACCTTCGGCGGCAAGCTCTTGATACTTTCTAATATTCCAACCGTTTTGCACCAGATCAATATCGTGGTGTTCGCCATCGACATAACCAGCAAAATCCTCAGCTGGCCAACCTAATTTAAGAAGCGCTTGCTTGAGAAAGCCGCGTTGGCCTGGGTGAACAACAATTGTCTCTTCATCCAGTTGCAGGCCGAGCATCGGCGCAATTTTCTTACCGCGGGTTACCTCTTTGAGGATTGCTGGATCATTCGAAACCAAAGTAAGTCCATGAACCGGATGAGCTTCAAGTCGCAAGCGACCATAGCGAGACATAGTTTCAGCAACATCAACCAGTAATGCATGTGGAACTGCAAAGCGCGAGTACTTAAGAAGAATATCTACGACTTGTTCTGCATCATGTCCAGCGGCTCGTGCGTTCCATAAACCTAGGGGAGTTAAGCGATAGGTATGGATATGTTCCGGAGACTTCTCTAATTCAGCGAAAGCTGCGATAGCTCTACGGCAATCATCGCTTTGTGGATGGTCGACATCAAGGAGCAGCGTCTTATCGCTTTGGACAATTAGCGGACCATCAGTCATTAATTAATTCCTTAATAAAGGCAGTTAAGAGCGAGACTCGCACCGGAATCGATGAAAGCAAAACTTGTTCATGAGGTGCATGTGCGCCATCGCCGACAGCGCCAAGCCCATCCAAAACCTTTGCGCCAGCAGCAGCTGCGAAGTTTCCATCGCTAGCGCCACCAACACTTGCCGATCCAATTGGAGTCATTCCAATTGCTTTGGCAACCGATTCCAACTTTTCATACAACTCTTTCGTAGCTGAAACCTCAAGAGGTGGTCGATTTATTCCGCCGGTGACCTCAATCTTTGCCTCGGGGTTACTTAACTTCAAAGATTTAATTGCGGCATCCACTCTGGTCAATTCAGATTGGGCGAAAGAACGAATATCGATATCTAGGGTCGCAATTTCTGGGACGGTATTTGTCGTAGTTCCTGATTGCAAAGTTGTTGGAACTACGGTGGTGCCATGTTCGGTGTTACTCAGAGCCAGAATCTGTGGAATTAATTCCGCGATTAAAACTGTGGCATTGATTCCCTTCTCGGGTTCTAGGCCAGCATGTGAAGCCCGACCATGAACCGAGATGCGATACATCGACGTTCCCTTACGTCCTACTTTTACTTTTCCGTTTAACGAAGCTTCCAGAACAAGTACGGCAGAAGCTTTGGCAGAAAGCCGCTTGATTAATTCTCTGGAACTTTGGCTCCCGAGTTCTTCATCCGTTGTTGCAATTAGTGCAACCGTTTCCGATGCATTTGGAATTTCCTTAACTGCATAAAGTGCTTGTAAGAAGCCCGCCTTCATATCGAAAATTCCCGGACCCTTAGCGACATCACCTTCAACTTGCCAAAGTGGAAGGTAGGAACCCTTTGGCCAGACCGTATCTAAATGAGCCAACAAAATAATTTTTGGCGTCTTGCTGCCCCACCAAAAAATTGGGCGGCCAGATTCTTCAATAATTTCAGCAGGCGTAGGCAAATTCTTATCGGCGATCTCTTTTGCAAGTACTACAACGCCTCGGCAGGCGACTAAATCTTCTGATGGAGATTCAAACTCCACTAAACGCTTTAGATCATCAAGGATGCTCATGGGTTAAGTCTGCCTTACTTCGCCGGACTGACGCCGGTAATTCTTGGGATTCGGAAGTTTTGCATCTCACCAGTCGAATGATCTCGTGCGATCAAGGTGCCAAGTGAAATAGAAATCGGATCAATCAGTCGATTTGAAACACCACCATTTGTATCGGCATAGCCAATAGTTAGCGTTGCTTGTTCTTCGATGTATTGGTGCAAGAGATCTAATGTTTCATTTGCTGTAGTCCGGGGAATTTCTCGTGGCTTATGAGCCGATGCCTTTTCGCCTGCTCTAAGTGCGCGCACTGCGGAAGAAATAATTGTTTCACCAGGAATTCCAACCTCACTCAAAATGCGTGGTGGCTTTGGTCTTGATTTAGCGCGTCTTACCGCTGGCGCCGAAATTAAGATCCCCGTTGCATTCTCTGCTGCTGGCAAATAACCGCTTTCGCGCAAAGTTGCAATACATTCGGCCAATTCAATTTCCGTAATAAGAACTTGAGCTGCAAGCTTTCGGAAGCGTAAATGCTCCAACTTTTTATCGTGCAAGATCTGTTGAACAATTCCTTCATCTTCACATCGCAGGTATGAATTTGCACTTCCAACTCTTAACTTGCCATGGCGCTTTGCAACATCATTAATTAAATATTCAAGCGGTTGTGGCATTGGAGTTTTAGAAGTCTTCTTCAAGAAATCTTTGATTTGGTCGCCAGTTTGGCCATGATCTAGGCCGCGCCTAATTGAACTTTCGCTAAAGCGATAGACGGTCGCACCACCGCGGCTTTCAATATCGGCGATTGTGCCAATCATGTTTGAAAGTTCGACCGTTAACGGCCCAGGAGCAATTGCGCTGTTATCCGCTTGGATCAGAATGTGATCAACTGGCTTTGGAAGTGCGGCTTCAACACCTAGATCATCTAGATTATTTAAAAATGCGATGCCAAAGGAAGAGATTGCACCTTGGCCAGTTACGCCAAGCCACTCTGCTTCGCGAAGAGTCCACTCAACGAATTCACCGTTAAAACGTTGTGGCGTTTGCCAGCGAATCAAACTTTGAATTTTTGAAATATCTGGATCGACCTCTTTATTTGCGGTCAATAAATTTAAGGTCGCTTTACGAATTGAAGAGATGCCAGCTCGATCTAATTCTGGACCAAGCGGTGCAATATTTTTTTGATCTGCTTTTCCAATTAAGCCGCTGACTCGAGAAGTTTCTAGCCATAGGGAGACCAGGCCATGCCAACGTTCTTCGAATGATCTAGTTAGCCAGATATCAAAAGCGCTTGTTGGAAGAATTTGGTCATCGGTATCAATAACAATTAAGCCAGCTAGATAAAGAATTTCAGCAACAAATCCAACGCAAACTTCTTCAATTCCTAGGTGCTCTGCACTTCGCTTTAAATCACGAATACCAACGCCGCCAGACTTTAAGGCAAGTGGTGGTTCATCAGACCAGTTGTGTGCCAACTCTTCACACCAACGTAGGAAGTCAGAGATATTTGCAATAGCTGCGCGGTCAATATCTTTCTGCTTTCTGGCAGTTCCAGAAAGTGCCGGAGCAGCCAGACTTAATTCTTTATAAATCTTTCCGCCGCGTAAGTGAATTGCAACTTCGCGTGGCAAAACAACTGTTTGTGAGTCCATTGGAATTAAGTATCCATTTTCAAGTAACCAGCCAATAGCTTTCCCGGGACTCTTGATAGAAGTTACTTGACCACGAGGAGGCCCCCAGGCGAGTCGATCAAGAACTGCGGCCGAATCTTTTGGCAGATCGGATAGCGCTTTGAAATCAATCTTCTTAGGCGCACTTGGTCCAAGTCCTGCTGGCTCATCACCAATTAAATTGCGGATATTGCTTGGCAAGCGAAATTTCGTACCATCTTTATATAGCAGCCCACGTTCGAAAAGTTCATCCACTATTGCGCCAGCAGATTTATCGGTGAGAGTAACGATTTCATTCTTACTAAATGGCTCTTCAACTACGCAGGTTGCGGTGAGGATCTCTAATTGCAACTTATTTAGCGCTTCCATCGCGCGCATCAAACTTGGCGCAGAATTTGATCTGGCGGCAAGTGAACTAAAGTCTGACGGAACCGGCGATATTAAATCCGGGCGCAGCAAGAATAACTTCGCGATCTCGGCATCCGAGCGCGAACGTAATTCATCAGCGAAAGAGTTAACAGACATAACTGGCCTACTTTACTGGCCTTTTGTTATGGCGATTTACCTGCCTTTGCGAGAGCGAGGTGAGAGTAAGGCGCCAACTGCGGCAACGCGTGCAAGCATTGGGCCAAAGGTTGCCTTGAGAATTCTGGCTCTGCGAAAATCATGGATCGGCCAGTTATCTCGGATAGCGCGAATCTGTAGCAAGGTATCTGGATTAATTGCGGCTGGATGCCCAACTGCTTCAAGTAGTGGAATGTCGTGATGGCTATCTGAATATGCCGATGAACTCTTTAAATCTATGCCACGCTCTTTTGCCAATTGATTAATTGCAATGGCTTTCTCTTTTCCGTGAAGCAGATTTCCTTGCAACTTACCGGTGTAGACACCATCTTTTGTTTCGGCTCTAGTTCCCAAAGCTCCAGTAAATCCAAGGCGATCCGCAATTAATTCTGCAAGATCTTGCGGAGTTGCAGTTACCAACCAGACTTCTTCATCTTTTGCTAAATGTTGATTGGCTATTTCAATTGCACCTTGCCAAAGTGCTGGTGAAACATATTCATCATAAATATCTAAGCCAATGGCTTCAATCTCTTTAACATTGTGGCCTTTAATAAATTCCGTCGCCGCATTTTGATACTTCGCAATCTCTTCTGGGTTCTCAGTTCCAGTTAAGCGATATCTAAGGTTTGCCAAAACAAATGTAGAAATATCTCGCTTTGTGAAGAAGCCTCGTTTGTACATCCCTCTGCCGAGGAAAAAGAGGGTCGAACCGCGTGTGATTGTGTTGTCGACATCGAAGAATGCAGCGCTTTTGCCTGCCGATGACATCATGAGCCAACCTTAGCGCGCTTGGTTATGATTAACTCATGGGACAAACAATTCACGTGCTTCGCCACGGCGAAGTGTGGAATCCCGAGAAGATTCTTTACGGTCGCCAACCTGGATGGCGCTTATCTGATCGCGGCCAAGAAATGGCTCGCACGGTCGCAGAATGGTCAAAGGATTTAAATCTTGGTGCAATTCACGCCTCACCTTTACAACGGGCACAAGAAACTGCAAAGCCCATTTCAGATTTACATAAGTTGCCAATCACAACTGATGAGCGTTTGATTGAAGCGGCAAATATTTTTGAAGGCAAAAAATTTGAATTAGGAAGCGGCGTATTGCGCCATCCACGATCATGGTGGCATCTGCGAAATCCATGGAAACCTTCTTGGGGCGAACCATATGAAGAACAAATCTCGCGAATGCTCGCTGCCGTCTTTGCTGCACGCGATGCCGCAAATGGCAAGGATGCACTTGTAGTTTCGCATCAACTCCCTATTTGGATTCTACGTTCTGCTATTGAAGGCCGAAATATGTTGCATGATCCAAGAAAGCGGATCTGTACCTTGGCATCAGTAACGAGTGTTCATGTAGATGACGAAGGAATGATTTCCGGAGTGTCCTACCAAGAGCCCGCAAAGCATTTGCTACCTAATAAATGAAGAAGTTAGCTCTCTCCTTATGTTCAATTCTCATGCTTACTGGTTGCGCAAGTAGCACTGGCAATAAAGCGAACGAAAATACATTTGTCTCCGGAAATGGAAGCGCAGTCGTAATTAAAGAAGCGGATCGCAAGCCGGCCCCAGAAATCAGTGGCCAAGTTTTGGATGGCAGTGAATTAAAGCTAGCGAAAGGCAAAGTAACAGTTCTAAATGTTTGGGCATCTTGGTGTTCTCCGTGCCGAGCAGAAGCACCAACACTTCAAGACTTTGCAATTAAAAATCCAAGTATCCAATTTGTCGGCATTTTGACGCGCGATAATTTATCTGCGGCGCAAGCCTTTGTTAATAGATTTAAAATTACCTATCCATCTTTTGTTGATGATTCATTGATTGCTAAATTCCGTGGCTCACTCCCGGCTAATGCGATTCCAACAACTTTGGTTATTGATTCAAAGGGTCTGGTCGCTGCCCGAATTAGTGGCGAAGCAACCGTGGCAATTCTCTCTGAAGTTCTTTCAAAGGTATCTGGAAGCGCCGTAAATGCATAACTTTTTCGTTAACCAAGTATTTGATGGCAATTTGATTGTTGCCGCAGGAATCGCAATTCTTGCGGGGTTAATTTCATTTTTCTCACCATGTGTTCTGCCTTTAGTGCCTGGATACCTTTCTTACGCCGCTGGCATGACGGAGGTAAGAAGTCGTGGGCGGGTTGCACTCGGCTCCTTCTTATTTGTTGTTGGCTTTTCAACACTATTTATCTCTTACGGCGCCCTTTTCGGTTCGCTTGGATCCTCAATTAACAGTAACTCCCGATTAATTTCAATTGCGCTTGGTTTTCTAACCATCGCTATGGGAATTGTCTTTCTCTTCAATCAGAAGTTTTACCGTTCCTTTAAGCCTCAATGGAAGATTCGTGCTGGCCTCTTTGGCGCTCCAGTACTTGGCTTCCTATTTGGAATTGGTTGGACTCCTTGCATTGGTCCAACCCTCGGTGCAGTTCAAGCTCTCTCATTTGAAACTTCAAGTGCGACCCGCGGTGCGATTTTAAGTTTCGCCTATTGCCTTGGCCTTGGTATTCCATTTATTTTGGTTGGGATCTTCTTTGATCAATCAACAAAGTTACGCCGATTCATTTCAAAGCATGGAAATCATTTAACTTTAATAGGTGGCATCTTCCTAATAATTATTGGACTGTTGCAAGTATCTGGACTCTGGATCCATGTTATGAACTCACTTCGAGATTTAATCTCAGGATTTATTCCGGCGGTATAAATGACTACCAGCGAATTAACCGGAATTTCATTATTTAGATGGGCCTGGCGCCAACTTACAAGTATGCGCACTGCCCTAATTCTTCTCTTGTTACTTGGTTTTGCCGCAATTCCAGGATCGCTATTTCCACAGCGCACCCAAAATCCGATGAAGGTTAATGAATACTTCACAAATAATCCGACTTTGGCGCAATGGTTGGATCGCTTCAAACTCTTTGATGTTTATAGCTCACCATGGTTTAGCGCAATCTATTTGTTGCTCTTCATCTCGTTAATAGGTTGTGTTTTGCCGCGCACCCTAGAACATTTAAAGGCGATTGGCGCTAAGCCACCATTGACGCCAAAGTTTTTGGAGAAGATGGAGTTTGCAACCAGCGTTGCTGCTTCAAAAGCTTCGGCGCTAGATCAGGCAGAGAAGTATCTAAGGCGTAAACGATTTCGCATTAGGCGGGATGCCGATTCGATCTCTGCTGAAAAAGGTTACTCCCGCGAAACTGGAAATCTACTCTTTCACTTATCGCTGATCTTGATCTTGGTTGGTGTTGGAATTGGCTCGCTCTATGGAAGCAAGGGCGAAGCGATTGTTAGCGTTGGCGATCGATTTATCAACACTCCCACTTCTTATGACAATTTAGCTTTTGGAAAATTCCAATCTGAAGGATCGTTAACGCCATTTGAATTAACTGTTACAGATTTCAAAGCATCGTATGACGTCAGAACTAATGCGCCATCCGATTACACCCTGTCGGTTTTGGCTGCTAATCCAGTTGGAAGTAAAACCACCGCAAAGATAATTAAGGTAAATGCCCCGCTTACTTATAAAAATACCAAGATCTATTTACAAGCAAATGGCTATTCACCACTTGTAACTGTTCGCGATAAGAGTGGAAAAATTACGTATCAAGGCGGCGTGGTCTTTTTGCCGCAAGATGGAAATTTAACTTCTAGCGGCGCAATTAAATTGCCGGATATGAATCCACAGATCGGTTTCGTTGCCTCATTTGTTCCAACATACGATCGCTCTAATAAACGTGGGGCATTTTCAGCCTATCCAGAAGTTTTGGATCCAAGGCTGCTTGTTTCGGTCTGGACTGGAAATTTAGGACTTGATTCTGGACGACCACAATCGGTTTATCGTGTTGATACATCCAAGATGAGTCGAATTGGCTTGGCACAATTGAAATTGCATGAGACTTACAAATTTAGTGAGGGTTCGATCACATTCGAAGGCTGGAAGCCTTGGGTCAACCTGCAGATCGTCGATGATCCGGGCAAGATATACGCATTGTTCGGTGCAATATTTGCAATCTTAGGTCTGCTTCTATCGTTGTTTACCAGACAACGCAGAATCTGGATAAAGGTTGGTGAAGGTGTTCAAATCGCAGGACTAGCTAAGAACGCGGCGCCAGGACTTGAAAAAGAAATTGCTGATTTGAAATCGAAGTTGGAGGAGAAGCTATGACATCAACAAACTATGCCTACCTATCCAACTATGCCGTTTATTCAGCAATGGTTCTTTACACGATCGCCTTCTTCGCTCATGCAATTGAAGTTTCTTTCTCGGTTCGAAATGTAGAAGCAGAGACAAAATTCGATTTTGGTCGCACCGATCGCGCGGGTCGCATCGGAAGCGCGATGATCTTCTTGGCATTTATCTTTTTAACTTTAGGCGTACTTTTCCGTGGCCTATCAGCACATCGAGTGCCATGGGGAAATATGTACGAGTTCTCCATAACTGGCGCCTTTGCATTTACCGGTGCTTATTTGATTGCACTAAAGAAATATAAGTTGCGTTGGCTTGGTCTTCCGGTGTCAATCGCAGTTTTGCTGACACTCGGTACTGCGATTACAGTTCTTTATCGCCCAAGTGCGCCGCTAGTTCCTGCACTTAAATCAACTTGGCTTGCGATTCACGTATCGGCAGCAATAATTTCTGGTGGCGTCTTCTTACTAGCCAATTGCATCGCCGCTACCTATTTAATTCTCGATAGTTATGAATCTAAAGGCTTGCCTCGTCCACGTTGGGCAACTAACTTGCCAACGCTTGATGCGCTAGATCAACTTTCTTATCGCCTAGTTGCATTTGTCTTTCCGCTTTGGACCTTTGCAGTAATCGCTGGCGCGATCTGGGCCGAATCTGCTTGGGGTCGTTACTGGGGTTGGGATCCAAAAGAGACTTGGGCTTTTATTACCTGGGTTGCGTACGCCGCATACTTACATGCGCGCGTAACAGTTGGTTGGCGGGGTCGCAAGGCTGCCTGGCTATGTTTATTCGCTGGTTCAACTTTCTTATTTAATTATATTTATATAAATATCTGGGGCACCGGAAGGCATACTTACTCGGGCTTGTAATTTTTAAATCTTATTTAAGAAATCTGGATCGTCATCTGGCGGAATTATTCGACCGGGACGATTTCGACCAGGGCCACGATTTTTCTTTGGTCTGCCAATTGTTAACCAGAAGATTGCTCCGATGCTCTCGAATAGAAGAATAAATAAGAGCCAACCCCACTTTGGAAGTTTTCTCACCTGATCTTGTTCGGTGCGGGCACAATCAAAGAATGAATAGATTGTTAGAAATAACGAGACAAGGACCAGAATTCTTTGCATGGTTGAATTCTAGGCTTACTTGGTTGCAAGCGCGAGCGTTATCAACAAGGCACTGATTAGTTGCAACTTGCCTGCTTTGCCGAGCAATGGGATTAACTCAGCGCCTTTTGCCCCAGCCATTACCAACTTTCCAATAGCAACGGTAAATGGCAATGCGACGAGGGTTAGCAGCGCTAGCGGTGAAATAAAGGCAAGTGTGAGTGAAGAAAGTTGGGCCACAACCAGTAATCCGACGAGCGCTAACCGCGCACGATGATCGCCAAGGCGTACTGCGACGGTCTTTTTGTTAACTAGTTGATCCTTCGGAAGATCGCGAAGATTATTTATCGCCAAGATTATGCAGGCAAGCGCTCCCATCGGAATCGCCGCAAGAAAACTTTTAAGAGTTATCTCTTTGGATTGGGCGAAATAACTTCCCATGGTTGCTACTAATCCAAAAAAGATAAAGACTGAAATTTCGCCAAAGCCTTTGTAACCGTATGGGCTCTTGCCACCGGTGTAATTCCAGGCTGCAATAATCGAAATTATTCCAACCAAAATAAGCCATGGAGATGTGCGTAAAGCTAGAAGAAGCCCGCAAATCGATGCCGCAAAGAAAGTTAGGTAGGCCATCTTTTTTACACCGGTCGCTGAAACCAAGCCACTTGCAACTAGTCGGGTTGGACCAACTCGGTCGCTATCCGAGCCGCGAACTCCATCGGAATAATCATTTGAATAATTGACGGCTATTTGTAGAAGCAGACTTACGGCTAGCGCCAGTAGCGCGTTTAACCAATTGATAGCTTTGTGATCGACTCTAATGAGTGCAGTGCCCACAAAAACTGGTGCGATTGCCGCGGGCAAGGTCTTTGGTCGAGCCCCGATCAACCAGTTTTTAGGATTTTTCACAGATGCATTCTTACTTACTTGTAAAGAGTTGTTGAACTGCAACACGATCTACTTTGCCAATTCCAATTAATGGGATTGTGGTTTGAGATACATATTCCTTTGGAACTGCGTAATTTCCGATTGCGGTACTCAGAAAATCTGAAATCGAATCGAATTCAACATTTCCATCGGAAAGTAGACAGAGTTTGGTTCCCCACTTTGGATCAGGTGCACCTACGGCGACAAAATTGATCCCGGTGAATTTGTCTTGAAGTAGCTGTTCTATTTGATTTAGCGAAATGTTTTCGCCACCCGAGATAATGACATCGTCATTACGCCCAAGGATTTTAATTTGCCCATCAACTATTTCGGCTAAATCCGAGGTCGTGTACCAGTCACTAACAAAGACCATCGGTCCTTTAACTTCGAGCAAACCATCCTTATTAATTCGGGTCTCAATTCCTTCAAGTGGTCTTCCGTCGTAAATGCAACCACCACAGGTTTCGGTCGAACCATAAGTTGTAACAATTTTTATTCCGGCTGCCTTTGCTTCTGCGATTAGATTTTCTGGAGTAGCCGCGCCTCCAACTAATACAGCTTTGCAATTTTTTAAGTGCGCCAATAATTGGAAATCACCATTGAGTGCTTTAAAGAGTTGGGTCGGAACAATTGCGGTGTAATCAGCAAGATCCTCTACACCAACCGGATCGGTCCCGAGTTCAACGGAACGAACTAAAACATTTATACCCGCAATGTGATTTGTTGGAAGTAGTAGGGACCAAGTCTCGCCAGGTTTAGCTCCGAGATATTTGTTAGATGCCCGGGCGGAGGCCAATAAATTTTCTTTGGTTAAGGTGATCGCTTTTTCATTGCCGGTTGAGCCTGTTGTGTAAACCACAATTTCATTGCGCGAAGGGTCACGCAATAGCTCTTTTAATTCGTTAATTTCGATCTGGCGCATAACAGTCGTAGGCTATCTACATATTCACCAGGAGGAAAAGTGAGCAAACCTTTTAAGCGCGAACCCGGTAGTCGGGCAATCCCATCTTGGTCTAAAGGCATCGGAGCCGAAAAGTTCACCGACGTCATTTATGAAGTTGCCGAGGGCATGGCAAAGATAACTATTAATCGCCCAGAAGTTAGAAATGCCTTTCGCCCCCAAACGTTATTTGAATTACAGGAAGCTTTTGAATTAGCTCGCGATGATGATCGAGTCGGCGTAATTATTTTCACCGGTGCTGGAAACGAAGCATTCTGTTCTGGTGGCGATATCAATGTTCGCGGTGACGATGGTTATCTAGGCGACGATAATTTAGCTAAAAAAGGAATTGGCCGACTAAATGTTCTAGATTTACAAATTCAAATTCGTAGATTGCCAAAGCCAGTTGTTGCGATGGTTGCAGGCTGGGCAGTTGGTGGCGGTCACGTGCTTCACGTTGTCTGCGATTTAACAATTGCTGCCGATAATGCAAAGTTTGGGCAGACCGGACCGATGGTTGGTTCTTTTGACGGTGGTTATGGTGCTGGATTGCTTGCGGCACATATCGGCCAAAAGAAAGCGCGCGAAATTTGGTTCTTATGTCGCCAATACGATGCCGCTGAAGCTCTGGATATGGGATTGGTTAATACTGTTGTGCCGGTTGCAGAGTTAGAAGCAGAGACTGTTTCTTGGTGTCGCGAAATGCTTCGTCACTCACCTATGGCACTTCGTTTGCTAAAGGCTGGACTCAATGCAGCCGATGATGGCTTAGCAGGAGTTCAACAATTAGCTGGCGATGCAACGCTGCTCTTCTATATGACCGAAGAAGGACAAGAAGGCCGCGATGCTTACAAAGAACGACGCCAACCTAATTTCGATAAGTTCCCAAAGCGTCCTTAAAAATGTTTGAGCTCGGCAAGGTATTTCAAGATTTAGAAATTCTTGCGATTCCAACGCGAACCAGTTTTCGCGGAATAACAACACGTGAAGTTGCAATCTTTCGTGGCAGCGCAGGTTGGAGTGAGTTCGCTCCTTTCGTTGAATATGAAGCTTCTGAGGCAAAGAGTTGGATGCAGGCTGCTTTGGAAGCGGCATATAAACCATGGCCAGAACTAAAGCGCGCTGAAATTGAAATTAACGCGACCTTGCCACGAGTTAGTGCGGATCGAGTCCCAGAAATTCTGAAGCGCTTTCCGGGAGCAAAATCAATAAAGATAAAGGTTGATGATTTTGAAGTTGATTCAGATCTAGTTGAAGCTGCTTTGGACTTCAACCCGGAAGTAAAAATCAGATTAGATGTAAACGGTGGTTGGGATTTGAAGCAGGCACTTCTAAATCTCTATAACTATCACCTTCGCTTTGGAAACGTCTTTGAGTATATTGAACAACCAGTATCTGAATTAGCCGATCTAAAAGTTTTAAAGAGCGAGATTCCGATGAAGATTGCGGTGGATGAATCCATCCGCAAGGCACTTGATTCCGATTTTTCGGTTCTTAAAGATTGTGCCGATGTCGCAATTATTAAGTGGGCGCCAGGTGGCGGTTTTGCAAACACCAATAAATTAATCAAGGAGATTGGCCTGCCAGTTGTAATTTCAAGTGCGCTTGATACCGGCATTGGAATTTCACATGGTTTGGCTCTTGCCGCCTCACAAGAAAGCCTTGAATATGCCTGTGGCCTTGGAACGATCTCGCTTTTTGAATCGGATATTTGCCAGACTGATAACTCGATCGAAGATGGCAAACTAAAAGTACTCCGCGCAATTCCCGATCAAAGTTTGATCGAAAAGTATCGTGCCAGTGCAGACCGTAGACTTTGGTGGGAAGAGCGAATTACAAAGGTGATTGCGATGGGAGGCTTCGATGAGTACCTCGACTGATCTCGCCCGCGCAACGATTCGATCACTTATTGAAAGTGGCGTTACCAACTTTGTTTTAAGTCCTGGCTCTAGGAACGCGCCGCTTTCTATTGCGCTAGTTGAAGCCGAAGCAAAAGGTTTGGTTGAATTACACGTAAAGATCGATGAACGCGGTGCAGCTTTCTACGCGCTCGGTATCGCAAAGGCTAGTAATCAATATGTTGCAGTAATTTGTACAAGTGGAACTGCAGTTGCTAATTACCACCCAGCCGCTTTAGAGGCGCTTCATGCACACAACAAAATAATATTTTTGACGGCAGACCGTCCGGCGAGGTTACGAAATACTGGTGCCAACCAGACAACCAATCAAGTTGGCATTTTTCCAGGAATCGAATCCCATGATTTAACCGCGCCATCACCGATCAAACTAAGTGGTGGTCCGCTTCAAATTAATCTGCAATTCGATGAACCACTTTTGTCTTCAGGTAACTCTGATTGGTTAGCTGGAATCCAGATCCAAGGTCTGAAGCCAAAAGAAGAAGGACCAGAAACATTATCTGTAAGTGGAAATGGCGTTGTGGTAATTGGCCATGATGCTGCGGGACTTGCTAAGAATAAATTAATAAAGTTCACCGAAGGCTTAGGCCTTCCGGTAATCGCCGAAGACCCAAGCTCATTCCCAAATGCGATTGCACATGCTTCGATATTTCTCGCGGATGAAAAGGTTCGAACTTATCTAAAGCCAGATTATGTAATTGTTATTGGCCGCACGACCTTATCTAGAAGTGTCAATGCCTTTATTTCCAGCGCGACCAATCAATATGTTGTTGATGCCAGGACCAAGGATGTTGATACGGCCAGAGAAGCTAAAAAAATATTTACCTCTCTTCCAAAAGTTTCAATTGAAACAAATAACCCAAGTTGGGTTAGTGATTGGAATGAGGCGGCGCGGCTTAGCCACGAAGCAATTGGTTCACTGAATGTTTGGAATGAACAATCGGCACTTCAATTAATTTGTAAAGAACTGCCAAACGATTCAGCGCTTTTCGTGGGTTCATCTCGCCCGATTAGAGATATCGAAGGATTTGCTAAACCGCGAAGTGGCTTGGAAGTTTTTGCTAATCGGGGATTAGCTGGAATCGATGGAAATCTTTCAACAATTTTTGGGATTTCCACCCAATTTAAAAATACCTTTGCGGTCATCGGGGATCTAACTTTTCTACATGATTTATCGGCTCTGGTTAATCTGCCTGATTCAAATTTAACAATCTTTCTAATTGATAATAATGGCGGTGGAATATTTTCAACCTTGCCACAAGCTGGGGTTAACGGATTTGAAAAGGTTTTTGGAACCCCACAAAATCAAGATCTTGCTCGGATCATTTCAGGTTTTGGAATTAAATGCACCAAAGTTAAATCACAATCGGATTTAGCGCGCGAAATTGTTCACGATAATTCTGGAATTAAGTTTGTCATCGTAGAGGTTCCAAATCGCGAGAGTAACGCTAAGAATTTAAAGAGTTACTACGAATTGGTTTCCAGCGCTCTGCGCATCGGCTTTAACTTAGCCTGACTCTCTTCAAGTTCGGCCTCGGGATCCGATCCTGCAACAATCCCACAACCGGCATAAATTTGTATCGACTTTGAATCATCAGAAATTTGGCCCGTCCTAAGCGCAATACCAATTTCACCATCGTTGTGCGCATCGATCCAACCGACGGGACCGGCATAGCGTCCGCGGTTCATACCTTCCAATTCATCGATGACTTGCTTTGCCTTGCTGGTTGGAGTTCCACAAACCGCAGCTGATGGGTGGAGCGAACTAATAATAGTAAAGATATCTACCGGAGTCACTGAATCGTTTACAACGCCGGTCACATCTGTCGCAAGGTGCATGACATTGGCTAGGTGTAATACGAATGGCGCTTCCGGCACATTTGTTGAGGAGCAATATGGCGCAAGGGCATCTGCAACGGATCGAACGGCATATTCATGTTCTTCTAAATCCTTTGAAGACTTCGCAAGCGAGGCAGCAAGTGCCAGATCTTGCGCTTCATTGCCGGTCATTTTGATAGTCCCGGCCAAGACCCGAGAAGTAACTAAAGATTTACTCAATCGAACGAGGAGTTCTGGCGTGGCACCAATTAAATTTGAAACCAAGAAAACCCACGTTGTTGGGTAATTCTCGATTAGTGAATTGATCAGAGCTTGCTTGGAAATATCTTGGTTGGACTTTCCGATCAAATCACGGGCCAAAACTACTTTATCTAGTTCACTATTTTTAATCTTATTAATTGCTATCGCTACTCGAGCCTTCCATTCGGTGTCACTAAGTGATCCTTGGCTAAATTCAATAGCGCCAGATTTTGGAATTGCAGTCATCTCTTTGAGAGCAGGCTGGGCTTCGTCGCCAATCCAAGTGATCCAAGATTTTCCGCCTTTTTGCCCAACAATTATCTTTGGAATAACTAATCTAGATTCCATCGCTTCATCAAAGGAGAATGAGCTAAATAAAATTGGCCCGGTTCCAACCCCATGAACGTTATTTTGAATCTTTAGGGAAGCTAATTGTTCTTGCCACCATTTTCTGGCATCGCTAAATCTATTTTCGCCGCGAACAACAGTGCTCTTCCATTCACCAAAACCAATTAGGCCATCACCGGAACGAATCCAGGAATTCGAAACTTGCGCATCTTTGATTCCTTCAATCTCAATTAAATGAAGTTTCGGATGCTCACCAAGGAGTTCGGTGGTAACTGTTTCCGGCATTTAATTTCTAATTAGCGCTTTGCGACAAATCGCCAGATTGTTGGCAGCGCCGTACTTGCAATCGCAATCTTAAAGAATTCGCCAAGTAAGAATGGTGTGAATCCCTTGGCTAGCGCCCAGCTCCAAGATTGGCCAGAAACATGGTGCAACCAGAAAACTCCGAAGGTAAAGACAATTGCATTTCCAAGGATCATGGTTGGGATTGCGGTGCGAATTCGTTGATCCCACTTACGCCCTGCAAGTGCGCCAATAACGGCAGAAGCGAGCAACATTCCAATTAAATAGCCACCGGTTGCGCCGGTAACTTTTACTAAACCATGTGATCCCGAAGCGAATAATGGAGCGCCTGCGATACCCATTAATAAATAGAAGGCAAAAGTTGTGAATCCCAGGGTTGCACCGTAAGCAGTTCCTAAAAGAAGGACCGCGAGGGTTTGTCCAGTAACTGGAACTGGTGAGCCAGGAATTGGGAAGGAGATCTGGGCCATAACTCCCAAAAAGAGCGTTCCGAATAGAACCAAACTTAATTTCGTAACAGCAGTAGAACGCGGTAGAACTGCGCTGCTTAGTGTGTACGTGTGATTAATTTGGGACATCTATTTCTACCCTTCAGATCTGCACTTCGATTTGTAGTCCGAGCCTACTCCCATAAGAATATACGCGTGAGTAGAGCTGATCTAGGCAAAGAGCCAGAGGAAGTATCGGCTATGTTCGACGGCGTTGCACGCCGTTACGATTTCTTAAATGACCTACTAAGCCTCGGCCGTACAAAGGCTTGGCGCAAGATTGCCACCGCAACAATTTCACCTAAACCAGGAATGAAAATTCTAGATATTGCAGCTGGTACCGGTTCATCGAGTCGACCACTTGCAGATGCTGGTGCAGATGTCATCCCACTTGATTTCTCTAAGGGAATGTTAGAAGCAGGAAAGAAGCGCCATCCAGATTTGAAATTCACTCATGGCGACGCATTAAACTTGCCATTTAATGACAACGAGTTTGATGTAACAACAATTTCTTTTGGTCTTCGGAACACAACGAATACTGGTGCTGCTCTAAAGGAAGCGCTGCGTGTTACAAAGTCTGGTGGGCGAATCGTTGTTGTTGAATTTTCCCAACCAGTTAATTTAATTTTCCGCACCATATATATGCGTTATTTAATGCGAGCCCTGCCAGTTATCGCAAAGAAAGTTTCTTCAAATCCGGATGCATATGTTTATTTGGCAGAATCAATTATGGCTTGGCCAAATCAGGCGGGCCTAGCAGCCGAACTTCGCAACGCTGGCTGGCAGCGAGTGGGTTGGCAGAATCTGACCTTTGGAATTGTCGCGATCCACAGCGGTTATAAGTCGTAACCTTTTCGTTATCTCGCCCGCTCAAGTGCGACCAAATATTCATTTAACTATTAGTGATAGCCACCACAGTGGCTTCGAATTGGCCTGTCCAACCTATTAGAATCCTAACTGTGAACCCATATGTACCAATTCTTGTTATTGGGGCAATCGGCTTCGGCTTCGCAGCATTCTCCGTTGTAGCCGCCGCGCTAACTGGGCCAAAGCGTTACAACCGCGCAAAGTTAGATGCATATGAATGCGGTATCGAACCATCGCCACAAGCTGCTAGTGGTGGAAGATTTCCAGTTAAGTATTTCTTAACCGCGATGCTATTCATTGTCTTCGATATCGAAATTGTTTTCTTATACCCATGGGCCGTTTCATTTGATCAACTTGGATTATTTGGCCTAATTGAAATGATCATCTTCATCGCAACCGTCTTTGTCGCATACGCCTATGTCTGGCGTCGCGGTGGATTGGAATGGGAATAAGCCATGGGTTTAGAAGAGAACTTACCTAGCGGTTTTGCGCTAACCACAGTTGAAAAACTTGCTGGTTATATGCGAACTGGTTCCTTATGGCCAGCAACTTTTGGTTTAGCTTGTTGCGCAATTGAGATGATGGCCTTCGGTGGCGGTCGTCACGATGCGGCAAGATTTGGAATGGAAGTTTTTCGCGCTTCACCAAGACAAGCAGATTTGATGATTGTTGCCGGTCGGGTATCAAACAAGATGGCACCAGTTCTTCGCCAAATTTATGATCAAATGGCGGCGCCAAAGTGGGTTATTTCAATGGGTGCTTGCGCATCTTCCGGTGGCATGTTCAATAATTATGCAATCGTGCAAGGGGTCGATCACGTTGTTCCAGTAGATATTTACCTACCTGGTTGCCCACCTCGCCCAGAGATGCTGATCGATGCAATCTTGAAGTTACATTCACTAATTGATGATGAAAAACTTGGCGTGAATCGCGAACAAGTTATTCGCGAAGTTGAAGCAGCTGCGCTCGCCGCAAAGCCAACCCATCAACTAAAGGGTCTGCTGGCATGAGCCAAGATCACGGTCTTTTCGGAGTTCACGGAAGTGGTGACACCTCCGGCTTTGGTGGCCTAGTTCGCCAAACAGTTTCACCTGGTTCAGCAGAGCGCCCATATGGAAGTTACTTTGATGAAGTTGCAGATGAATTAGAACGTGCTTATCCAGAATTTAACGATGCCATCGAACGCGTTGTTGTTGATCGTGGGGAATTAACACTTCACATCAAAGCCGCTCGACTTGTCGAAGTTGCTCGCAAACTTCGCGATACACCATCACTTCGTTTTGAAATGTGCATGGGCGTTAGCGGTGTTCACTATCCGCAAGATGCCGGTCGAGAATTTCATGCGGTTTATCCATTACTTTCAATTACACACAATCGTCGAATTCGTCTGGAAGTAAGTGTTCCGGAAAATAATCCGCACATTCCTTCACTCGTTGAAGTTTGGGGCGGAAACAATTGGCACGAACGTGAAACCTTTGACATGTTTGGAATTATCTTCGATGGCCATCCAGGTTTAACCAGAATCTTGATGCCAGATGATTGGCCAGGACATCCGCAACGAAAAGATTATCCGCTTGGTGGAATTCCTATTGAGTACAAGGGTGCGACTGTTCCGGCACCATCTGAACGCAGGTCATACCGATGACAACATTTAATAACGATACTTACGCACCATCACAAGAAACCACCGAAGGTCGCGTCTATGCCGTAACTGGTGGCGACTGGGATTCATTAGTAACCGAGATCGGTCAAACCAAAGAAGAACGCGTAGTTGTAAACATGGGGCCACAACACCCATCAACCCACGGTGTACTTCGTCTGGTTCTCGAACTTGAAGGCGAAACAATCACCGAAGCTCGTGCGGGAATTGGTTACCTTCATACTGGAATCGAAAAGAATTGCGAATATCGCACGTGGACCCAAGGCGTTACTTATGTAACCCGAATGGATTATTTAGCACCAATCTTCAATGAAACCGCTTATTGCTTATCCCTTGAGCGACTACTTGGAATTACCGATCAAATTCCAGAACGCGCAAGTGAAATTCGTGTATTGATGATGGAACTAAATCGCATCTCTTCCCACATGGTTGCACTTGGTACTGGTGCGCTTGAACTTGGCGCTCTGTCACCAATGATCTTTGCCTTCCGGGAACGCGAAATGGTTCTGGATATATTTGAACTAATTAGCGGCCTTCGCATGAATATGGCCTACATCCGCCCAGGTGGAGTTGCCCAAGATCTCCCAAAGGGCGCTACTGCCGAAATTCGTGAAACCGTAAAGAAGCTTCGCCATAACTTTAAGGACAACGAAAAGTTGTTGGTTGGCAACACAATCTGGATGAAGCGCACTCAAAATATTGGTTACTTAGATCTTGCTGGTTGTACGACTCTTGGAGTAACTGGCCCGGTACTTCGTTCGACCGGTCTTCCTTGGGATCTACGTAAGACCCAACCATATTGCGGATATGAGAATTACGAATTTGATGTAATCACCAACGATAGTTGTGATGTTTATGGTCGCTTCTTAATTCGCATGGCCGAACTCGAACAATCACTTCGTATCATTGAACAAGCTTGTGACAAGTTAGATAAGTCGGAAGGTCAACCAGTAATGGTTGAAGATAAGAAGATTGCATGGCCATCCCAACTTTCAATTGGAAGCGACGGCCAAGGAAATTCCTTAGAACATATTCGCGAGATCATGGGCGAATCGATGGAAGCTTTAATTCACCACTTCAAGATTGTTACCGAAGGTTTTCGCGTTCCGGCCGGTCAGGCATATGTTCCGATCGAGTCACCACGTGGCGAAGTTGGTGTTCACTTAGTTTCAGATGGTGGAACCCGGCCATACCGCGTTCATTTCCGCGAACCATCTTTCAATAATCTGCAAGCAACCGCAGCAATGTCTGAAGGCGGAATGATCGCCGACATTATTGGCGCTATTGCTTCAATTGATCCAGTGATGGGTGGGGTAGATCGCTAATGGAATTCACAACCGAACAACTTGCGATCATGGACAAGATCATTGCCCGTTATCCACGTTCTCGTTCTGCGATCATGCCATTGCTTCACTATGTGCAAGCGTTAGATGGTTATGTAACGCCACGTGGAATTGAAAAGATTGCCGAAAAGCTGAATCTCGAAACTGCGGAAGTTACCGCCGTTTCAACTTTCTACACCCAGTATCGCACTGAGCCAGCCGGCGAGTATCACGTTGGCGTATGCATCAATACCTTGTGTGCCGTTATGGGTGGGGATGAAATTTATAAATCCTTAACCGATCACCTTGGAATTGAAAATCACGAAACAACCAAGGATGGCAAAGTTTCATTAGAAAGAATCGAATGCAACGCGGCCTGCGATTACGCACCCGTTGTGATGGTCAACTGGGAGTTTTACGACAACCAAACCCCGCAAAGCGTAAAAGATTTAGTTGATGCCGCCCGCGCTGGAAATCCACCAGCCCCAACACGCGGTCCAAATAAATTGCGAACTTGGAAAGAAAATTCAGCCGTTCTTGCGGGACTCAACGATGGACTGTCACATGAGGGAGTTCAAGCCGGCGAAGCAACACTGCGTGGTTTAAATATTGCTAACAAATCCAAGGGAGCTAACTAGTTATGACTAAGTTACAACCAGTTCTCTCTGCAAACTGGAACGATAAAGACTCTTTCACTATTGATGGTTATACCCGTGCTGGTGGATATAAAGCTTCAACAAAAGCTCTTTCAATGCAACCAGATGATGTCATCCAGATGATTAAAGATTCTGGACTTCGCGGTCGCGGTGGGGCAGGTTTCCCAACCGGAAATAAGTGGGGATTCATTCCGCAAGGTGATAATAAAGAACATTATTTAGTGGTTAACGCCGATGAATCCGAACCAGGTACTTGCAAAGATACGCCGTTGCTTTTGGCTAACCCACACGTTTTAGTCGAAGGAATCATCATTGCCTCTTACGCAATTCGTGCTAACCACGCCTTTATTTATCTACGTGGCGAAATTGTTCACGTTTATCGTCGCGTTCAACAAGCTATTGAAGATGCATACAAAGCTGGACATCTTGGCAAGAACATCGGTGGTAAGGGATTTGATTTAGAATTAACACTGCACGCTGGAGCTGGTGCTTATATTTGCGGTGAAGAGACTGCGCTCCTTGATTCACTTGAAGGTTTCCGTGGGCAACCAAGACTTCGCCCACCATTCCCAGCCATTGCTGGACTCTATGCAAAGCCAACCGTTGTAAATAACGTTGAATCAATTGCATCGGTCCCGGCGATTATTAATAATGGAATCGAATGGTTCCAAGCAATGGGAACTGAAAAGAGCAAGGGCTTCACCCTTTACTCATTATCTGGCCACGTAAAGAACCCAGGACAATACGAAGCACCACTTGGAATTACGCTTCGCGAAATTTTGGAACTTGCTGGCGGCATTCGCGAAGGTCACCAACTCAAGTTCTGGACACCTGGTGGTTCATCAACCCCAATGTTCACTGCAGAACACCTAGATATTCCATTGGATTACGAAGGTGTATCCGGCGCTGGATCGATGCTCGGAACCAAAGCACTACAAATTTTTGATGAAACAACTTGCGTAGTTCGCGCTGCTCTTCGTTGGACTGAGTTCTACAAACATGAATCTTGTGGAAAGTGCACCCCATGTCGCGAAGGCACCTGGTGGTTAGTACAAATGCTTCACGACCTAGAAGCGGGCAAGGGAACCGAAGAGGATCTAACAAAGTTGCTTGATCTTTGTGACAACATCGCTGGTCGTTCTTTCTGTGCTTTAGCCGATGGCGCCGTGGCACCGATCATCTCTTCAATCAAACATTTCCGCGATGAATATTTGGCCCACCAGCGAAATGGTGGTTGCCCATTTGATCCAATCGCTTCAACAATCTTTGCTTCTTCAAAGGCAGGTGCGTAATGACACCAGAGCAATTGACCGAAGTCGAAATGATTACCGTTGTAATCGATGGTTTTGAAGTTACCGTTCCAAAGGGAACTTTGGTAATTCGTGCGGCCGAAAAACTGGGAATCCAAATCCCACGTTTCTGCGATCACCCACTTCTTTCACCAGCTGGCGCGTGCCGCCAATGCTTAGTTGATATCGAAATAAATGGCCGCGCATTTCCAAAGCCACAAGCTTCTTGCACAATTCCAGTAGAACCAAACATGATTGTTAAAACTCAATTGACTTCACCTGTTGCGGATAAAGCGCAAAAGGGAATTATGGAATTACTTTTGATCAACCACCCACTTGATTGCCCAGTTTGCGACAAGGGCGGGGAATGCCCACTGCAAAACCAAGCGATGAGCAATGGTCGACCAGAATCTAGATTTGAAGGCGTAAAGCGCACATTTGAAAAGCCAGTTTCAATCTCTTCACAGGTATTACTAGATCGTGAACGTTGTGTTCTATGCGCCAGATGTACTCGCTTCTCGGAGCAAATCGCTGGCGATCCATTCATCACGTTGAATGATCGTGGCGCTCTACAGCAAGTAGGTATCTACGAAAAGGATCCATTCACCTCTTATTACTCAGGTAACACCGTTCAGATCTGTCCGGTAGGAGCGTTGACTGGAACTTCATATCGTTTCCGTTCGCGTCCCTTCGATTTAGTTTCAAAGAACTCTGCTTGCGAACACTGCGCATCGGGTTGCGATATGCGGACCGATATTCGTCGTGGCAAGACCTTGCGTCGTTTAGCTGGAGATGACCCATCAGTAAACGAAGAGTGGAACTGCGATAAGGGTCGTTGGGCATTTAAGTATTTGACCGCAAGAGAACGCGTTGCAAACCCAATGGTTCGTGGCGCCGATGGCGAATTACATGATGCCTCATGGCCGGAAGCAATTGCAGCCGCAGCTTCGGGATTAAAGGGTAAGCGCGTTGGTGTTCTAGTCGGTGGCCGCGCAACCCTGGAAGATGCCTATGGATATGCAAAGTTTGCCCGCGTTGCACTTGGAACAAACGATATTGATTTCCGCGCTCGCCCACATTCTGCCGAAGAGGCATCTTTTATTGCTGGTGTTGTAGCGAACCTAACGACTACCTACAAAGATATTGATAAGGCAGACCAAGTTGTTCTTCTCGGTTTTGAACCAGAAGATGAATCGCCAATTGTTTTCTTGCGCATCTACAAGCAAGTTAGAAAGCGCGGACTGCCAGTTATCTCTGATGCCGCTTTCCAGAGCCGTGGCTCAAAGAAGTTAAATGCCAAGTTGGTAAATCAGATCTCCGATATCTCTGGCTTGACCGATAAGAGCGTTGTAATTGTTGGCGAACGTTTAGCCGAAACTCCAGGCGCACTATCTGCCGCAGTTGATTTAGCGAATATGAACAAGGCAAAGCTTGCGTGGATTCCACGTCGCGCAGGCGAACGTGGGGCAATCGAAGCCGGCGCCATCGTAAATCTTTTACCTGGCGGTCGCCCAGTTTCCGATGCAACTGCTCGCGTTGATATTCAAACCGCTTGGTCGGTTGATTCGCTTCCAACAAATATTGGTCGCTCGACTTCCGAAATTTTGGATGCGCTAAATGTGGATTCAAATGAAACCAGCGCACTAGATGCTGTTGTAATTGGTGGCGTTGATCCGATGGATATCTCTTCGGATGCGCTGGCTAAACTTCTAAATACTTTTGTTGTTTCACTCGAAATCTCACACTCTTCAGTAACTGCAATTGCAGATGTTGTTCTGCCAGTTGCCGCTGTTGTTGAAAAGAGCGGAACCTTCCTTGATTGGGAAGGAAAGCCACGTGCTTTCGATAAGGCGATCGCCGATGCACTTACCCGAAGCGATGTGCGAATTCTTTCAATGCTCGCCGATGAACTTGGTGCACCAATTGATCTTCCGACCGTTTCAGCCACCCGTCGCGAAATCGAAGCGGTTGGTAAGTGGGATGGTGCGAAGAGCGAATTCAACAAGAGTTCACCAAAGCCAGCCTCTGCCAGCGGCGATAAGTTATTGCTTACTTCTTGGCGTCAATTGCTTGATCTCGGTTCGCTTCAAATCGGTGAAGCAAACTTGGCTGGTACTGCCCGCAAGCCAGTTGCTCATATTTCTTCAAACCGTGCGGCAAAGCTCGGTGTTGTAGATGGCGATATCGTGAAAATTTCCTCGGAAGTTGGTTCCATAAAACTTCCGGTAGAAATTTCTGCAATGTCGGATGACCTAATTTGGGTGCCACGCAACTCCCAAGATTCACAAGTAATTTCTAGCCTCGGTTTTGTAACTGGCGAAGTAACGGTGGTGAAGGCATGAGCGTTCCAGCAATCCTAGGAATGGATCCAGGTTGGATCACACTCGTAAAGGGACTATTTGTTTTTGTGCTTTGCGTGCTTTGTACCTTGATGGCGATCTGGGCGGAACGAAAGATTGTCTCCAGAATGCAGATGCGTATTGGGCCTAATCGCACCGGTCCTTTTGGACTTTTGCAATCACTCGCCGATGGCGTGAAGTTGGCGCTTAAAGAGGATCTAATCCCAGCCGCGGCAGATCGAATTGTTTTTGTTATTGCACCAGTAATTTCAGCAACAACCTGCTTTATGTCATTTGCCGTTATTCCAATGACCGGCAAAGTAACTTTGTTTGGTCATCAGACTTACATGCAATTAACCGATCTACCCGTCGGTGTTCTTTATGTATTGGCCGTAGCTTCGGTTGGCGTCTACGGAATTGTTATGGCTGGTTGGTCCTCCGGTTCAACTTATCCATTACTTGGTGGACTCCGTTCTAGCGCACAGGTGATTTCTTATGAAGTTGCGATGGGACTTTCACTTGTCGCGGTCTTCATTTACTCCGGATCTATGTCCACCTCTAGCATCATCGAAGCACAACATCACTGGTGGTTCTGTGTAACGCTTTTCCCATCATTTGTAATTTACGCAATCTCTATGGTTGGCGAAACAAACCGGGCACCATTCGACTTGGCTGAAGCCGAAGGCGAATTAGTTGGCGGCTTCCATACCGAATATTCATCACTTAAGTTCGCCCTATTTTTCTTAGCTGAATATGTAAATATTGTTGGCGTATCTGCACTAGCAACAACGCTCTTCCTAAACGGTTACCACGCACTCCCAGGTTTAGCATTCACCGAAAACTGGTTGGGCGGCTGGTTCACACTCGTTTGGTTCCTAATTAAGATTTCGGCTTTCTTCTTTATCTTCGTTTGGTTACGCGGAACTTTGCCAAGAATGCGTTACGACCAATTCATGCAATTTGGTTGGAAGGTTTTGATTCCAGTAAGTCTTGTTTGGATCATGATCGTCTCAACAATGCGAGTTCTTTCTAACGAAAAGGCATCGCGGGCTGCCGTCCTTGGTTTCGCCCTTGGAACAGTGCTCGTGATTCTCTCGGTTTCGATGCTCTTTGATCGCGCCAAGAACAAGCGAATAGAAGAAGATTCGGTAATTACCTACGCGACACCTGATTTTCCAGTTCCAGAATTACCTAATAAGAAGATGGAGCAACTAAATGGATAAGCCAGCTTCTTTCCTAAAGCAGATGCAGGGATTTTGGGTCACTTTCATAACAATGTTTAAGAAAGTAAATACCGTTCAATATCCGGAAGCTCCAGTTGATATCAAGCCACGTTTCCATGGTCGCCACCAACTCAATCGTTATGACGATGGTTTAGAGAAGTGCATCGGTTGCGAACTTTGCGCCTGGGCTTGTCCGGCAGATGCGATCTTGGTTGAAGGTGCGAATAACACCGAAGATGAGCGTTACTCACCAGGAGAGCGTTACGGCAAGGTCTACCAAATTAATTACCTTCGCTGTGTTTTTTGCGGGCTTTGCATCGAAGCCTGCCCAACTCGCGCATTGACAATGACCCACGATTTTGAACTCGCTGATACTTCGCGCGAAAAGTTAATTTTCGAAAAGGAAGATCTTTTGGCACCTCTTCGTCAAGGAATGTTGCAACCTCCGCATCCAATGGCGGAAGGAACAAATCACCTTTCTTACTACCGTGGGGAAGTGAAGGGCAATACCAATGCTTAACCTTGCGCTACAACTTGGCCAGACAAAAACCCCAGAAGCAATTCTCTTTTGGATTTTGGCTCCGATGTCGGTTCTTGCCGCACTTGGAATGTTAGTTGTAAAGAAGGCGGTTCACTCTGCCTTGTTACTAGCTTGGATCATGATCTCGCTTGCCTTCTTCTATATTGCACAAGATGCGCTATTCCTTGGAATCGTTCAGATTGTTGTTTATACCGGCGCAGTAATGATGCTCTTCCTATTTATTCTGATGTTGGTTGGTGTCGATGCCTCCGATTCTTTAGTTGAAACAATCAAGGGCCAGCGTGCTACTTCGATCACCGCAGCTATTGGTTTTGGCGGACTACTACTTTCATTAATTGGCCGCGCGACAGTTGGTCACAGCGCATTTGGGCTTGCCGAATCAAATGTAAAAGGCAATGTGCAATCACTTGCCGAATCACTTTTCACAAAATATGTCTGGGCTTTTGAAGTTGTTTCAGCGCTTTTAATTACCGCTGCCCTCGGTTCGATGGTCTTGGCTCATAGCCAGAAGTTAAAGTCGCGCACGCTTCAAAGAGATCTATCGGCTGCAAGATTCCGCGGAAAGTCGCTTTCAACCGCCGCCGGTCTTCCAAGTTCCGGTGTTTATGCCCGCCATAACGCGGTAGATGTGCCAGCCCTTCTCCCAGATGGCACACCAGCGCCAACTTCTATTTCAGCAACGCTGAAGGCACGCGGAGATATGTTGGATCAAAAGATCTTTGAATTAGAAGTTAAGGAAGTGGAGGAGGACTAAATGGATATCGCAAATTACCTATATCTTTCAGCCGCTTTATTCACAATTGGCGCCGTCGGAGTTGTGGTTCGTCGAAACGCAATCGTCGTCTTTATGTGCGTGGAATTAATGCTTAACGCCGCAAACTTAGCTTTCGTTACTTTTTCTCGACTTAATGGAAATCTTGATGGCCAAGTTGCATCCTTCTTCACCATGGTTGTTGCAGCCTGTGAAGTTGTCGTTGGCTTGGCAATTATCGTCACTATTTTCCGATCCCGTCGATCAGCATCTGTTGATGATGCTAGTTTGTTGAAGCGATAATGAAGGCAAATAACTATTTGGTTTATCTAGTCGCACTTCCACTATTCAGTGCATTCCTTCTTATGCTGCTCGGTCGAATCGCCGATAAGTGGGGCCATCTACTTGCTACTTTGGTTTCAGCTAGCACCTTTGCTATCGGTGCCTACGAATTCTTTGCGATGCGATCACGCTCTGGCGAGGCCAGGTCAATCCACCAACATGTAATTCAATGGATTTCCGTTGGTTCACTTAGGGTCGATGGCGCGTTAATGCTCGACCAACTTTCAATCTGTTTTGTACTTCTTATTACCGGCGTCGGAACTTTGATTCACATCTATTCCATCTCTTATATGGAACATGATGAGAATCGTCGCCGGTTCTTCTCGTATCTAAATCTCTTCATCGCGGCGATGTTGCTCTTGGTACTAGCCGATTCATACCTAAGTCTTTATGTTGGTTGGGAAGGCGTTGGCCTTGCCTCATACCTACTTATTGGTTTCTGGAATCAGAAGCCGGCTTATGCCACAGCAGCTAAGAAAGCTTTTGTTGCTAACCGTGTTGGTGACGTCGGACTTTCGCTTGCAATCATTATCTGCTTTACCCAATTTGGAACGGTAACTTTCAGTGGCGTTAAGGCTGGAGCACCTCATGCCTCACCTGCAGCACTGACTGCTATTGGCGCGATGCTGTTACTGGCAGCAGCTGGTAAGTCAGCACAATTCCCATTGCAATCTTGGCTCGGCGATGCGATGGCTGGCCCAACTCCAGTATCTGCGCTTATTCACGCAGCGACCATGGTTACCGCGGGCGTTTATTTAATCGCGCGCTCTAACTTCATCTTTGATGCTTCATCGACTGCCCAATTAATGGTGGTCTGCGTCGGAGCTATTACATTGTTGTTTGGTGCCTTGATTGGTACCGCCAAAGATGACATCAAGAAAGCACTCGCAGCTTCAACGATGTCGCAAATTGGTTACATGATTTTGGCAACTGGACTTGGCCCAGTTGGTTACGCCTTTGCAATTCTTCACCTATTAACCCACGGCTTCTTTAAAGCCGGAATGTTCTTAGGTGCTGGTTCGGTAATGCACGGCATGGATGATGAAGTAAATATGCGTCGTTATGGTGGCTTGGCAAAAGTTATGCCAATTACTGCAATCACATTTGGTTTTGGTTACCTAGCAATTCTGGGAATCCCACCATTCGCTGGTTTCTATTCAAAAGATAAAATTATTGAGACTGCATTTAATGCCGGTGGAACTAAGGGAATTCTCCTAGGTGGCGCAGCACTGCTTGGCGCCGCTATAACTGCTTTCTATATGACTCGCGTTGTTGTGCTGACATTTATCGGTGCCAAGCGTTGGGATTCCAAAGCTCATCCACATGAATCTCCATTCTTAATGTGGTTCCCGATGGCGGTTCTTGCAATTGGATCAGTCGCATCCGGGTTCTTATTGAGTTCCGGTAGCGCGCTTGTTAATTGGTTACAACCAGTTGTTAATTCTGGAAAGGTAACAGGTGGCGAAGAATTGATGAAACCAATTGTGGTTTCCCTTCTTGCTTTAGGTGTTGTCGTTCTTGGTGCTGGTTCTGCTTTAATCAAGTACCGCAGAGTTCCAGCAGAAGCTCCTTCTAATGTCTCAGTATTTACCAAGGCAGCGCGTAAGGATCTTTATCAAGATTCATTTAACGAAGCTGTTCTTATGCGTCCTGGCCAAGGCCTTACAAATACTTTGGTTAAGACAGATCACAGCGTCATTGACGGAGTTGTTCGCAGTGTTGGTTGGACCCTTGGAACTCTCTCTGGGGCCGCAAAAACAATTCAAAATGGCTATGTCCGTACCTACGCTCTAGTTATGGTTCTTGGAACTCTGGCGCTCATTGCAACAGTTTGGTTGGTGACCTTGTGAAAAACATTCTGACTGTTCTGCAACTGCTTCCACTTTTCGGAGTTTTAGCTCTTGCCTTTACGCCACGTGAAAATTCCAAGCTAATCAAGCAAACGGCGATAGTGGCTTCACTTCTAACCCTCGTTGAATCTTTAATCGCGGTATGGAAATTTGATACTTCTCAAAGCGGATTCCAATTAACCGAGAGTTATAACTGGATCCTGGCTTTCCATATTAAGTATGCCGTCGGTGTGGATGCGATCTCATTGACTTTGATCGTTCTAACCACGGTGCTTGTCCCGATCGTCTTTCTTGCCGGCTGGCATGAATCCGAAGGTGGCAAGTGGGGAACCAAGACTTTCTATGTTTTGATGTTGATCTTGGAAACGATGATGATCGGTGTCTTTGCCGCAACCGATGTCTTCCTCTTCTATGTAATTTTCGAAGCGATGTTGATCCCGGTCTACTTCTTAATCGGTGGTTATGGTCGCGGTGAACGCGCAGCGGCTGCCCTCAAGTTCCTTCTTTATAGCCTCTTCGGTGGTTTGCTTATGTTGGCCGCAGTTATCGGTATTTACATCATTTCGGTAAATCAAACTGGTGGCACTTTTGATGTGACTGAACTTTCAAAATTAACTATTGATCAATCAACTCAGAATTGGCTATTCCTAGGATTCTTCATCGCCTTTGCGATTAAAGCACCGCTTTGGCCATTCCATACTTGGTTGCCTGGTGCAGCAAAGTCTGCAACCGCTGGAACATCAACGCTTCTACTTGGAATCCTAGACAAGGTCGGAACTTACGGAATGATCCGTTTTTGTTTGGCGCTTTTCCCAGGTGCAACAAAGACCTTTGCTCCTTGGATAATTGCGCTAGCCGTAATTTCAATTCTTTATGGCGCAATCTTGGCAATCGGCCAGAAAGATATTAATTCTTTGATCGCGTTTACCTCGATCTCGCACTTCGGATTTATAACCCTTGGAATTTTTGCACTTACATCTCAAGGAATTTCTGGTGCAACTTTCTACATGATCAATCACGGTATTTCGACTGCCGCGCTATTCCTAACTGCTGGTTGGATAGTTAAGCGTCGTGGCTCCTCACAGATCGAAGACCTAGGTGGATTGCAACGAGTAGTTCCAGTCCTTGCTTGGTGTTTCTTTATCGCAGGTCTTTCAGCTCTCGCGCTTCCAGGACTTTCTAGCTTTATTAGCGAATTTTTAGTGCTGATTGGTTCATTTGCTAAGTATCCAGTTGCTGCAATCTTTGCGACTACGGGTATCGTGCTTGCCGCGCTTTACGTTCTACTTGTCGTTCAACGTTCGCTTCACGGCGAAGTTAAGAGTGGCAACGAGGGAATGCTCGACTTGAATCTTCGCGAAAAGATTGCGATCGCACCAGTTATTGCGATCTTGGTTATCTTCGGATTTTTCCCTAAGCCAATCCTGCATCCACTAAACGTGGCAACCCTTTCGGTGATGAACCAAATCGGGGTTACGGATCCAGACATTAAGGCAGGTAAATAATGCTTACCGCTCCGCATCTAAATTACGCACTCTTAGCGCCGATCCTGATTGTTCTCGGGGGAGCGCTTTTAGGCGTTCTTGTTGAAGCATTTGTTGGAAAGGCTTACCGCTCACGTCTTCAAGTTTCGATTGCACTTCTCGCTGTCGTGGCTGCATTTGTTCAATTAATTCGAGTTCGTACCCAGACATCAAATACCGCAGCTGTTAACTCGGTATCGATGGATGGCGCTGGAATTTATATCCAATTAATCATCCTGGCTCTTTCTTTTGTCGGACTCTTATTGATTGCCGATACTGATAACTTCACAGCTCAAGCTTCTTCGATTCCAGGTTCCACGGAAGAAGCAAGCGCAATCGCAGCCGGACGCCAGCAAACCGAAGTTTTCCCGCTTACACTATTTGCAATTGCAGGAATGTTGCTATTCCCGGTAGCTACTGACTTCATAACTTTATTTGTGGCACTGGAAGTGCTTTCACTCCCGCTTTACTTAATGGCTGGTTTGTCACGTCGCCGTAGATTGCTTTCCCAAGAAGCGGCACTTAAATACTTCTTGCTTGGAGCTTTCTCCTCGGCCTTCTTCCTATTTGGCGCCGCCTTCTTGTATGGCTATTCCGGTTCGCTTTCACTCTCTGGCATCGCTGATGGAATTCACTCATCAGGAGCCAACAGCGTCTTCTTGTTAATCGGTCTGATCTTTGTTTCGGTCGGCCTCCTATTCAAAGTTGGCGCAGTTCCTTTCCATTCATGGACGCCGGATGTGTATCAAGGTGCACCAACTCCAATAACTGGATTCATGGCTACATGCACAAAGGCTGCCGCCTTCGGTGCGATGCTTCGAATTTTCTACGTTGGTTTTAATGATGCGCAATGGAGTTGGCGAATAATCTTCTCGACCATCGCTGTCATCACAATGGTCTTTGGTGCAATAGCTGCAATTGTTCAACGCGATGTAAAGCGCACTCTGGCATTTTCATCGATTACACATGCTGGCTTCATCATGATCTCGGTAATCGCTTTAAGTCATGATGGTCTTAGCGCAGCGCTCTTCTATTTCATTTCCTATGGTTTTGCCACCCTTGGCGCCTTTGCAATTATCACTTTGGTCCGCGATTCATCTGGCGAGATCACTGATTTAAATAGATGGTCGGGTCTTGGAAAGCGATCACCGCTAGTTGCCGGAGCTTTCTCACTCTTCTTACTTAGCTTTGGTGGAATTCCATTGACCGCTGGTTTCATTGGAAAGTTCACCGTATTCACATCTTCATACAACGCTGGAAATATAAACCTAGTTGTATTTGGTGTTCTAACTTCTGCGGTAGCACTCTTCTTCTACTTAAAAATCATCCTTACGCTTTTCTTTGGCGAAGTTAACAATGACACACTGACTGTGGTTATCCCATCAATTCTTACTCGGATCGCAATCGCAATCTGTGTTGCAGTAACAATTGTTCTTGGTGTTTATCCATCAATAATTCTTAACTCTGCCCAAACCTTCGCAACCTTCATCCGTTAATGACACAAATCGGAATCCCTAACCTAGATCCTGGGTTAGAAAAAGATTTATTGGAGGGCATGGTCAAGGTTGAGGCCTTCATCCGTGAATCAATCGAAGGTAAGTACCCACTTGTAATTGAAACATCCCGCCACTTAGTAGATGCCGGTGGAAAACGACTTCGTCCACTAATGGTCTTACTTGCAGCGCAATTTGGAAATCCAAAGGCACCTGGCTTGATTGAAGCTGCTGTTGTCTGCGAATTAACCCACCTTGGAACGCTGTATCACGATGATGTAATGGATGAAGCCCCACTTCGTCGCGGGGTAGAGAGTGCTAATAAGCGTTGGGATAACACGGTCGCCATCTTGACTGGTGATTACTTGTTCGCAAAAACATCACAATTACTTGCAGATTTAGGGCCTGAAGCGGTTCGCTTACAAGCACTTACTTTCGAACGTCTAGTTATTGGACAGATCACCGAGACCCAGGGAAGTACTGCTGGGCTTTCACTATTGGATCACTACATCAATGTGATTGCTGATAAAACAGCTTCACTTCTTTCAGCAAGTGCGCGTTATGGCGCCATGATTTCCGGGGCAGATCCAAAGGTTATGGAAGCTCTTACTAAGTTCGGTGAAGAAATTGGCATTGTTTTCCAACTAGCTGATGACATTATTGACATCGAAAGTACTTCAGGAGAATCTGGAAAGACACCCGGAACCGACCTTCGCGAAGGCGTTCCCACGCTCGTAACTCTATTTATTCTTGAATCTAATGACCCGGCAGATTCGGAATTGAAGAAGGTTTTGTCTGCGCCAATAAGCGACGAGAATGTCGTTCAAGAAACTTTGAAAACACTTCGTACTCATAAAGCGATGGCACAAGCTAAGGAATTAGTTCAGAAATATGCCGCTTCAGCACGTAAGAATTTAGCGGAATTGCCGGAAGGAAAAGCCAAGCAAGCTTTAGTCGAGCTCAGCGACGCTGTTATCAACCGTACTGCCTGATTTCATTAAATCTCGGCCGAGTATTAAAAGCGCTACCCAGATAAAGACAAAACCAATCCAACGGGCACTTGGCATAGGTTCGTGACGAACCCATACCGCAATTGCAAATTGAATCGTTGGCGTTAAATATTGAAGCAAACCAATCATTGTGAATGGTAGGCGAGTAGCTGCGCCATTAAAGAGAAGCAATGGAACAGCGGTTACAACACCGGCGCCCATTAGCAAGATCGTTAATCGTGGACCATGGCCAAATTGGCCGGTGTGATGGAGTCCTAAGTAAATTAAATATCCGCCGTAAAAAGGTAGCGAACAAAATGTTTCGATGGCCAAACCTTGAAGGGCTGCCAGGTTCAATTTTTTCTTAACCAGGCTATAGCTACCCCAAGAAAAAGCTAGGGCGAATGAGACCCAAGGTGGCCGTCCATAGTCGACCGTTAAAACGATTACACCAGCTGTTGCAATTCCAAAGGCCCACCATTGGGTGCGACGCATTTTCTCTTTAAATGCCAAGACTCCTAGCGAAACCAAGATGATCGGCTGCATGTAATAACCGAGCGAAGCTTCAACAACCTTCTGGTGATTGACCGCCCAGATGTAGGTAATCCAGTTAACCGAAATTAAAGCCGCAGCAAGAGCAAATCTTGGCACGATGCCAGGTGTACGGAACATCGCAAAGGTTGCTTTTAGTTGTCGTCCAAAAGCCAGAGCGATTAAGCAGAAGACAAGTGACCAGACGGCACGGTGCGAAACAATTTCAAGTGGGTTAGCCTCTTTTACAAGCGGCCAATAAAGAGGGAAGAGCCCCCAAAGTGTGTAAGAGGATGCTCCGAAAAATAAACCGAGCTTTTGTTTACTCATTCCTTAGCGGTAATTCGTAAACTGAACAGCGAATTCCCAGTCACCTGATTTAACAAGTGCGATTGTCGTTTGAAGATCATCACGATCCTTTGAAGTAACTCGAAGGGTCTCTCCTTGAATCTGGGTCTTTACTGACTTTGGACCCTCATCGCGAATCTTCTTGGCAATCTTCTTTGCATTCTCAGTAGAGATGCCTTCCTTTAGGGCGCAGCTAATCTTGTAGATCTTGCCACTTAGTTCAGGTTCTGTCGGATCGAGATGCTTGAGTGAAACATTGCGCTTAATTAACTTCTCTTTAAATACATCTAGCGCAGCTTTTGCACGCTCTTCAGTATCCGATTCAATTAAAAACTTTTCGCCACTCTTTTCAATCTTTGTTCCAGTATTTTTGAAGTCAAAACGAGTTGCTAATTCACGATCTGCTTGATTGAAAGCATTGTCTACTTCCATGCGGTCAACCTCTGAAACGATATCGAAACTGGAATCAGCCACTTTGAACTCCTATTTTCTATTCACTATCCGAGCATTCTAAGGTAAATTCTCCTTGTGATTAAGAGTAAGCGCAAATTTCCAAGCCTTCCTTACTTCTGGTCCTTGATTGATTTCTCACTTCCTTCCTTAAATCCATATCGCGGGAAGTTGAATCGCGCCCAAAATATTGCCGACCTAGCAAAGGTGGCCAAGAAGCGCGTTCCCAAAGTTGTTTTTGATTATGTTGAAGGCTCTGCTGTCGAAGAGGTTAGCTATCGTCGCCAAAGAGAATGCTGGGATCGGGTAGAAATAAATTCCCGCGTTCTTCGTGATGTATCAAAGATCGACACTTCTGAAAAAATTTTGGGCAAGAAGGTAGATCTACCAATTTTCTTTTCACCAACGGGATACACCCGACTAATGCATCATGTTGGCGAGCCAGCGGTTGCTAATGTGGCAGCAAACAAGAACTTGATCTACGGACTTTCAACTATGGGTACGACATCGCCTGCAGAATTGGCTGCGGCTGTTCCAAATTCTCGTCGCTGGTTCCAGCTCTATGTAATGAAGAATCGGGAAGATAGTTTGGCTGTTATCAAGCAAGCCAAAGATTCTGGCTTCGAAGCGCTAATTCTTACCGTCGATACACCGGTCGCTGGACTTAGGTACCGCGATAATCGCAATGGTTTAACAATTCCACCTCGGATTCGACTTAATACCGTTCTGGCAATCGCAAGAAAACCAATCTGGTGGCTAAACCTTTTCACAACTGGAAAGTTAGAGTTCGCGGCCTTCCGAGGTTGGAACAAACCACTATCCGAATTAGCCAGCGTTATCTTCGATCCTTCAACTACTTTTGCTGATATCAAATGGTTGAAATCGGTTTGGGACGGCCCAATTATTGTTAAAGGAATTCAAAGCGTTGCTGATGCAAAGGAAGTAGCAAAGCTCGGCGTTGCTGGAATTATTCTTTCAAACCATGGTGGTCGCCAATTTGATCGAGGACCAGTTCCACTAGAAATCTTGCCTGATGTAGTTAAAGCAGTTGGCAATAAAGTCGAGGTCTATATTGACGGTGCAATCATGTCTGGTCTTGACGCGCTCGCGGCGATTGCCTTGGGAGCGAAAGCGGTCTTCATCGGTCGTGCATACTTGTACGGAATCATGGCTGATGGCGAACGCGGCGTTGAGAAAGTAATTGAATTAATGCGTCGGGAATTTGTAAATGGAATGGCGCTTAGTGGATCTAGAAACCTTAAAGAAGTGCGCGAAACTGGCGCAAAGATTAGGAACTAAGAATGAGTAAAGTTGCGATAGTCACTGGGGGAGCCAAGGGGATTGGCTTTGGTTCAACCCAGCGATTGCTAGAAGATGGCGCCAAAGTCATTATGTTTGACGTCGATGAGACTGGAATCAAGCTTGCAAAAGATGCACTTCCAACCTTCTCTGATCGACTATCTGGAATGAAAGTCGATATCTCCTCCGATATTCAGGTTAAAGAAGCTATCGCTGAGGTCGGCCAGAAGTATGGCCATATTGATTACGTTGTTAATTGTGCGGGTATCCAGACTTATGGAACTGCCGTTGATACATCGGAAGAGACCTGGGACCGGACCTTTGATGTAAATGTTAAGTCGATGTATTTGACTGCAAAGTATGCGATTCCATTTATGCGCAAAGCCGGTGGGGGATCGATAGTAAATATTTCATCAGTTCAATCTCTGGCCAACCAAAAAGGTGTTGTCGCATATGCTGCGTCAAAGGGTGCGATCAATGCGTTAACTCGTGCCATTGCCGTTGATCACGCTGCAGAGCAGATTCGTTGTAATGCAATTTTGCCAGCATCCGTTGATACTCCAATGCTTCGCGCATCTGCACGAGCCTTTTCAAAAGATCGAAGCGAAGACGATATTTTGAATGAATGGGGCAAGTCTCATCCAATCGGTCGCATGGCTTCGATTCACGATATTGGTGAATTGGTTGGTTTCTTATGCTCTGATAAGTCATCATTCATTACGGGAAGCTCGTATGTGATTGATGGCGGATTAATGACGCAAGTCCCAGTGATCTTGCCTGAATAACGGATTTTCTGACTACCTATTAATAAGGTAAACTCCGCTAGCCGTAAGAAAACCTTGGCGGGTTGCCCGAGCGGCCAATGGGAGGGGACTGTAAATCCCCCGGCTCTGCCTTCGAAGGTTCAAATCCTTCACCCGCCACCAGATAGTTGATCTA
>Ga0214164_1000099_pt1 | contig 56010 bp, 48 predicted proteins | sample TroBogepilimnion_13_FD_153003 | JGI IMG/M metagenome (GOLD analysis project Ga0214164, IMG submission 153003) | Freshwater microbial communities from Trout Bog Lake, WI - Practice 03JUN2009 epilimnion v4 | ecosystem: Environmental > Aquatic > Freshwater > Lake > Epilimnion/Euphotic zone ... | reverse complement strand
GCAGGGCCGCAAAATGAGCAAGAGCCTCGGCAACTCCCCCGACCTGCTGGAAATGATTGAGAACAGCGGGGCAGATGCTGTGAGGTTCAGTGTGATGATATCTTCCCCTGCGGGCAATGACCTGCTTTGGGACGAGAGCCAGCTGGAGCAGGGGCGCAACTTCATCAACAAAATGTGGAATGCCCTGAAGCTGGTGAAAGGTTGGGAAAGCAGGTGCGAGGAAGGGCTTGATGATAGCAATGTAAAATTTGCGCTGGACTGGATGGAGGCTAGAGTGACTATAGTGTCGCTGGAGCTGGGCGAAATGATAAAGGAATTCAGACTGAGTGAGGGATTGAAAACCATTTATTCGCTGATATGGAATGATTTCTGCTCGTGGTACCTGGAGTGGGTAAAACCCGGTCTGGACCAGCCTGTCAGCACACATGTATACCTGCGTACAATTGCTGTTTATGAGCAGTTGCTGCAGTTGCTCCACCCTTATCTGCCGTTTATTACCGAGGAAATTTATCATTTGCTTGCAGATAGAAAAGAAGGAGATGATCTGATAGTTAGGCAACTGGCTGCTCCGCTGACACCTGATGCCGAAGTACTGAAATATGGTGTAATGCTTCAGGAACTGATAACAGCGGTAAGAGATACCCGGAATAAAAACCTGCTGAAACCCAAGGATACTATTAAGCTGTGGATAGATACCAGCCATCATGCTTTTTATGAAGGGGTGCAGGATATATTGCGCAGGCAGGTGAATGCGGAGAATATCGGGTTTACCACTGAGGCCAAGCCAGGCTGCATATCAATTGTGGTGCAAACCGATAAGCTGTATATTGAGGCAGCCGCTGCTACAATTGATACCGAGGCACAAAAGGCGCAGATGCAAAAGGACATTATTTACTTTAAGGGCTTTATAGAGAGCCTGGACAAGAAGCTGATGAACGAAAAATTCGTAGCCAATGCCAAACCCGAAGTGATAGCCAATGAACGCAAGAAAAGGGCCGATGCCGAGGCGAAGATTCAGACGCTGGAAGAAAGCCTGGCTTTGCTGTAAACATTAGCTGTTTAACAGATGTGGCCTTTCCCGGTACACCTTCCACACAAACTCACCAAACAACGTATTTGCCCAGGCAAACCAGCTACGGGTAAATTTGTTGGGGTCGTCTTTATGAAACGATTCATGCATAAAACCTTTGCCGGCATGGGTGCGCTGCAGGGTATCGAGGCATTTTTTTATTTCGGCATCCTCTGTACTGGTAAGGCCGCGCATGATGATGCTGATGGGCCAGATCATATCCATGCCCACATGCGGTCCCCCTACCCCTTCTGCCGCTGACCCGGAAAAGAAAAACGGGTTTTCGGGAGAGAGCACAAACTTCCGGGTATTGATATAAACAGGGTCGCTTGCAAACCCCGGATTCAGATAGGCTATCGAGAGCAGGGAAGGCACATTGGCATCGTCCATCAGGTTGCAGCTTCCGTAGCCATTTATTTCATAGGCGTAAATATCACCGCTGTGTTTGGTTTTTATAATTCCTTCCGAATTAAAAGCCCTGTTGGTCATTTTAATAATTTCACGCGCTTCTGTATCCGGGAATTCGATTTTTGCAGCCTTAGTAATTTCCAGCACTAGCCCCATGGCGGTAAAAGCAAAAATATTGGACGGGATGAGATAGGGATAAAGGGTGGCATCATCGCTGGGCCGGAACATAGAGCAGATCAGGCCATTGGGTTTTACGGGATAACCATAGCCTCCCAGCGGCACAGTATCGGTAGCGCATTCTGTTTTCCGCATAAAGCTGTAAGGTCCCTTGCCATCCATACGTTGCTGCTCCCTGAAGGTCTTTATTACCAGTAACATAGCCTGTTTCCAGCGCTCATCAAATGGCGATGTATCGCCTGTCTCTTTCCAGTAGCCATGTGCCAGCCTTATGGGGTAGCAAAGGCTGTCTATCTCCCATTTCCGCTCATGTATGCCTGGTTGCATTTTGGTATCATCGCTTTGCCATTCGCTCTGTTTATTTTCATCTTTGTAAAAAGCGTTGGCATACGGGTCCTTAAGTATGCATCTTGTTTGACGGCTTATTAACCCTTTTATCATAAGTTTCAGATCTTCGTCTTCCTTGCATAGCGGCAGGTAGGGCCAAACCTGGGCCGAAGAATCGCGCAGCCACATGGCATCTATATCGCCCGTTATTACATAGGTATCCGGCTTGCTATCCACTATACTGAAATCCACTGTAGTATCCAGCGTATTGGGAAAACAGTTTTCAAACAGCCACGCTATTTCCTTATTTCCGATATTGCTTTTAATATCCGCAATTACCTTTTCCACTGCGTTGCTTTTAAACTTCCTCTGGTTCATTGGAGTGCGCACCACAGGGAATGATTTATCGTTGCCCCATACCGGAGAATAGCGGGAAAGCAATAGGGCCGAAGTAGCCAGAGAGGTTTGTTTTACGAAGCGGCGTCTGTTCATAGGCTAAATGTATATAAATTGGGAATGAAATGGTAGTTGCATCACCTATGGGTGGTAAAATAAAAAACCCAATATCTATAAAATAAAAAAAGAGATATTGTCCGCAGTCTGTTGCATCTATGTAGCTTCAGTGGCTATGGCACACTTGTACAACAGCTCATTATTGGAGCCGCCTGCTAATCAATTTATTGGTTTTATACTCACAGATTGAATCCGTCCTAACAGCGCCCGGCAAGCTATAATTATCATAAACCTCATAGACAAACTTAACCTGTTAATTAGCCCCCAATTGAAAACGCTATTATGCCATCAAGTGGCTACCATTCTCTTGCTTCTGTAAAAAAGTAATTCTTTCACCCCATTTTAACCTTTTTACATCGCGAAAATCAGTTAATTTGCATACCATAGCATTATGAACAACTACGATTGGCTTATAGGGAGACTGGATGCCTTTATCAGAAAATATTATGCCAACCAGGTGTTGCGTGGGTCGCTTGTTTTTTTGAGCTGCCTGCTGTTTTATTTCCTTACAGTTAGCATAAGCGAGTATTACCTCTATCTTCCCGTTTGGGCAAGAATATCAATTATTTCTGGTTTTGTGGGCCTGGGTGGCACAGCATTGATAGTATGGGTGGCTATTCCGCTTGCAAAAATGGGCAGGCTGGGAAATGTTATTTCTCACGAACAGGCAGCAGGTATTATAGGCAAACACTTCCCTGAAGTAAGCGATAGATTGCTTAATATTCTGCAATTGAAAATGCATCCCGATAACAATGCCAGCCGCGAATTGGCTGAAGCCAGCATTAACCAAAAGATCAGCCAGATATCAGTAGTGCCAATAACCACCGCTATAGATCTGTCTAAAAACAAAAAATACCTTCCCTATTTATTGCCATTGGTTCTGGCTGGTGTATTCATTTTAGTTGCCGCTCCCAATGTATTCAAAGAAGGTTCCTCCCGTTTGTTTCAACCCACCAAAGCATTCGAAAAACCTTCTCCTTTTCAATTTATTATTAAAAATCCGGCGCTCATTGCTATCCGCAATTCCGACTTCGTACTTACTGTGGAAACAAAAGGTAGTGCTTTGCCCGCCGAGGCGTTCATTGAAACAGGTTCCGACAGGGTACCAATGCAGCCACTCGAAAACCACTCATTTCAATACACTTTCAAGAATGTTACCGAAGCAGTTCAGTTCCGTATTACTGCTGCAGGCTTTTATTCTCCCTCCAATACTTTAAAGGTGGTGCAGCGCCCTGTGCTTAAAGCATTCCACATCAATGTCAACTACCCGGCATATACCGGTAAAAAAGAGGAAACACGCACAAGCCTCAGTGATATGACCTTGCCAGTAGGTACCACAGTAGCCTGGTCGTTTGTTACCGATCATACCGATGATGCAACAATAGGTTTTGGCGGTGGTGCTCCTGCAAATATGACGAAGAACGGAGCCACTTACGGCTACCAGTTCAGATTTATGAACGATACAGGATATACCATTACACTTGCTAATAAAAGCGCTGGAATATCCGATAGTTTCAAGTACCAGGTGCAGGTAATTCCTGATCAGTATCCTGTTATTCAGTTGCAACAATTTAAAGATACCGTATCAGGCAAGCAGGTAGTAATTACAGGCACGGCCGGCGATGATTACGGCATTACAAGGGTATCTTTTAACTATGAAGTAACCGATAAAAACAGGCAGGTTCTTTCAAAAAGTGTACCTGTAAAGATAACTCCGGGAGCTCTGACATCCTTTCAGCAATACTTCGATATACAGAGCCTGAACCTGCAGCCGGGTCAGAAACTGACATACTTTATTGAGGCATGGGACAACGACGGAGTGCATGGCCCTAAATCATCGAGGAGCGAAGTGATGTCTTTCCTCATGTATGATGAGAAGCAGATAGATTCTGCCATCAATGAAAACTCCCGCCAGATCAATTCCGGAATCAGCAACGGCGATCAGAAATCGCAGCAACTACAGAGCGACTATAAAGATATGCAGTCGAAAATGCTGCAGAGCGAAAACGTGGACTGGGACCAGAAACAGACCCTGCAAGAGATGATGAAGAAGCAGCTGGACCTGAAGACAAATGTGGAGAACATCAAGCAACGCTTTGAAGAACAGATGCAGCAGAGCGAGCAGAAAAAATTCAGTGATGACCTGAAAGACAAACAGAAGGAACTGGACAAGCAGCTAGATAACCTGCTGAACAAAGAGCTGAATGAAGAAATGAAGAAACTGCAGGAGCTGATGCAGAAACTCAATAAAGATAAGGCAGTAGAGGCTATGCGCCAGCTGGAGCAGGATAATAAACTCTTCAAGATGGATATGGAGCGCATACAGGAGGAAATGAAGAAGCTGGAAATGCAGATGCGCATGGAAGATATGGCCAATAAGCTGGATGACCTGGCTAAAAAAGAACGCGACCTGGAAAAGGAAACAGAAAAGGCAGATCAGAATAAACAGAACCAAAACGACAATACTAAAAAAGACGATCAGGCTACCGATAAAAACAAAGACGATAAGGCCGGGGATAAGAAAGATAGTAACAACGCAGATAAAGCCGGGGATAAAAAAGAGGGGGATAAAGAAGATAAGGCAGGCGACAAGAAGGATGGTGATACGGCCGGGAATGACGACAAAGCCGGAGACAAGGCTGGCGATAAAAAAGATGCCGGCAACGATAAAAAGGGAGATAAAGCGGGAGACAAACCAAAGAAAGATAACAAGGAGCTGAGTAAGGAACAAAAAGACCTGAAAGATAAGCTGGATAAGGCCATGAAGGAGGACCTTAAGGAAACCCAGAAACTGGCCAGGGAAACCAAGCAGAACGACCGGATGGAAGAAGAAGAAAAAGACGGGAAGGATGCTGAGGAAGATATGAAGGACAGTGAAGAAAACCTGGATAAAAAGGAAAACCAGAAAGCCGGCAAATCTCAGAAAAAGGCTGCCGAAAAGATGGAGAAAATGGCTAAATCCATGCGGTCGAAAGCGGCAGCGGGTGGTGGTGGGCCTGAGGAAATAGATATAGATATAAAAGCCACAAGGCAGATACTGAGCAACCTCATCAGGCTTTCATTCGACCAGGAAGACCTGATGGAAAGCGTGCGCAAAACATCTGCTGCCAGCCAGGGTTATGTGGCTAACCAGGACGAACAAAACCGCCTGCATACCAACTCGCTGATGATTCGCGACAGTATGTTTGCCCTAAGCAAACGCATTATAAAAATATCGGAAAATGTGAACAGAGAGACCAGCGACCTGGAATACAATATGAAAAAAGCGGTAGACCACCTTGAAAACCGCAAGCGCGATATGGCCCTCACCGATGAGCAGTATGTCATGACCCATACCAATAACCTGGCCCTGATGCTGAACGAAATACTGGCCAACCTGATGCAGATGCAGAGTGAGGGCAAGAAAGGTGGTTCGGGCGGAGCGTGCAGCAAACCGGGAGCCGGGAGCAAGCCTAAAAAAGGCCCCGGATCTCAACTCAGTGATATTATTACTGAGCAGCAGCAGATGGGCGAAGGGCTAAAAAAAGGAATGAAATCGGGACAGAAACCAGGCGACAAACCAGGTGATAAACCCGGCGAAGGACAAGGCCAGAAACCAGGGAGCAAACCCGGACAGGGACAGAAAGGCGGCCAGGGCAACCAGGCCAGTGGCGAATATGGCGATGCGGAACAACTGGCGCGCCTGGCCGAACAGCAAGCTTCCATTCGCCGTCGCATACAGGACCTGGCAAGCGAGCTCAACAGCAAAGGCCTGGGCAACAGCAAGGAACTGCGAGAGATACAGGAGAAGATGGACAAGAACGAAACCGACCTCGTAAACCGCCGCCTGACCTCGGATATGCTTATGCGCCAGAAGGAAATAGAAACCCGCATGCTGGAAGTGCAGAAATCGTTGCGCGAACAGGAACAGGACGACAAGCGCTCCTCAAAAAGCGCCCAGGATATGAGCCGCCCCGTGCCCCCCGCCCTGCAGAAATACATCACCGACCAGCAGCAGCTCCTTGACCTTTACAAAACCGTTCCGCCCCAACTAAAACCCTACTACAGGGATATGGTGGAGCAGTATTTTCATATTATCGGGAATAAGTAGGGCGTACAATCAATTGTATCTGGCTACTTTTTAACCTGAAGTACGTCATTCAGGTTCATAACCACTTCATCCAGTTCATTGGCCGATAGGGATATAGCGGATATAAAATCATTTTTTTCAGGTTCGCTGAGCTTATAATCTATCAAAAGATTTGTAAGCCCCATCAGCCGGGCAATATGCGACCGGACATTATGAGACATAATATGAGTGAATTTTTCAAGGTCCTTATTTCTATTCAATAAATCATTAGCTATTCTTTCTCTTTCCAATTCATCCTGCTTTCTTTTGGTAATATTATCAATCGCCAGCATTAGTCCGAAAACTTCATTTTCTGTTCCTGAAATGGAGTACAGGCGTACATTGTACCAGTTTACTGATCCATTATGTTGCGGATAGCTTGCCTCATAGTTAATATTTTGTCCATTAAAAACATCTGGGATAAGCTTTTCAATAATTTGCCTCCTGTTTTCCAGAAAGAAGACAGACAAATTATCTCCTATTTTACCAGAAACGCCAATCTCATTTTTGCCGAAATCCCAGGCATATTTATTATAGGCAATAATATTGAGCTCTTTATTCACCAAAACATAAGCAGTATCGGTGTTATCGAAAATTGTCTGGAGATTTGCCTCCGATTTTTTCAATGCCTGTTCTGAGTTTTTCCTTTCAGTAATATTTTCAATCTGTGAAACAAAATAAAGTGGTTCGGCATTACTGCCTTTAATTATTGAGGAGTTAATTTTCACCCATATCAATGAACCATTCTGATGAATGTAACGTTTTTCCATACGGAAGTATTCAGTTTTCCCGTCTATGGTTTGCTTCAGAAACAACAGATTGCTTTCCAGATCATCTGCATAAGTAATTTCCTTGAAGTTTCGCGTCAGCATTTCTTCTTCTGTATAACCTGTCATCTGACATAAAGCTTCATTCACTTTCAGCCATTCGCCCGTTAAAGACACCAATGCCATACCAATAGAGGAATGTTCGAATGCACCCCTGAAACGTGCCTCACTTAAAATGACCTGGTTTTGGGTTTTCCTTATTTCAGTTACATCTCGCGCTATTGCTAGGACACGATCTTTTTCATACATTTTAAGGTTAATTTCCATATCGCGTATAACGCCATATTTTGTTACCATACGCCGCTCACCAAATAATTGCTGGCCTGTTCCCACCTTTGAATATTGAATAGGCTGCTGCTTTAATTGCACCTGTTCCATAATATGCTCAATCTTCAAACTCAGCAATTCTTCCCTGGAGTAATCAAACATCCTGCAAAAACTATCATTTGCATCGAGAAAATAACCGTCCATATTACAGATATAAATTGCATCTGATGCCTGATTGAATATGGAATGATAATTAGCTTCACTTAATTCTATTTGTTTCCGGGCTTTCCTCATTTCGGTTATATCACGTGCAATTCCCAACACCAGATTTTCCCCGAATTTTTTCACATTAATTTCTATATCCCGTATATAACCTGACTTATTAGCCATTTTGAGATAATTGAAAACGGGATCACCCTCAGCCCGTAACCACAATGCTATTTGCTGCTCATTAATCTGCCCCGGCTCAATAATATCAATGATTTTAAGGAATTCCAGTTCCTGCTTTGAATAGCCAAACAGCGAGCAAAAACTATCATTTGCATCAACGAAATTGCCATCAAAATCAGTTACATATATCGCATAAGACGCCTGGTTAAATAAAGTATGGTAATTCTCCTCTGTCAATTGCATCCTTTTGCGAACCTTTTTCATCTCTGTGAGGTCTTTCAATATCCCCAACAGCATATTATCTCCGCACTTTTTTATATTAACCTCAACTTCAAGAATTTCTCCGTTCTGCTTTATAACCTGTCTTTCGCTGAAAATGTGCTCACCATTTAGCAGGGGGCCATATAGAATAGGGCGCACTTTTAATTCTTGGGGCTCAAGCAGATCTGCAACATTCAAATGCATCAGATCCTCTTTTGCATAACCAAACATGCGGCAAAAACTTTCATTTACATCTATAATATTACCTTCAAGATCAGTATAATATATAGGTTCTGATACCTGATTGAATATAGAATAATAATCAGGCAATAAATGATTATTTTTATTCTGATTTATTTCTGATTGTTCAGATTGTTCCTTTCCGTCTTGCTGCACGGGTTTCTGTATCATACAAATGTGCCTTTATTCAATCTCCTCAGAATTCAAAAACGGGAAGGCTCTTTTATCCTATACATCCCTATTCTGAAAATGCTTATCAAATAGAATTGGCACTTAATTTCACCAGGAATAAATAGAAAGAAGAGAAAAACCGAATTGTATTAGCGAATATTTTCTTTGTTTCGGCAAAAGTCAGAAATTATTGAATATTAACCACTTTTTACTGAGAAATTTAACAAAAAAAAATTGAATAATTTTATTTAAATTCATCAATATCAGCAATGTATTTATTTTAGTATTTCAGTTAATTAATTACTATCATTTAATAAATAAAAGCAATGATTCGTTTGAGCTTTAATCCGAACACATTTAATAATTTAATTATTTTTATTAATATGGAAAGGGGCTAAGAGCCCCTTTCCAAAATAGCTACATCTAAAAATATTTATTGCAAAAACGGCATTTTCACCACCTTTGCTTTAATAGCTTTGTCCCTTATAGATATGTATATATCACTGCCGGCTGCGCCATTTTCTTTGGTTACATATCCCATGCCTATTGCCTTGTTCAGGCTGGGTGATTGGGTGCCTGATGTTACCACGCCTATTTCCTTGCCTGCGGCATCCTGGATGATGTGGCCATGGCGGGGTATGCCACGGTCTACCATTTCGAAACCTACCAGGCATTTGGTAACGCCGTTTTTCTTCTGGCTTTCTATATGGGCGCGGTTGGTAAAGTCTTTGGTGAATTTGGTGATCCAGCTAAGGCCGGCCTCAATGGGACTGGTAGTATCATCAATATCATTGCCATACAAGCAGAAACCTTTTTCCAGCCTCAATGTGTCGCGGGCAGCAAGGCCAACTGGCTTCATGCCATGAGGGGTACCGGCAGCAAATACTGCTGTCCAGATTTTTTCGGCATCGCCATCCTTGTCTTCAAAATAGATCTCTACCCCACCCGCTCCGGTATAGCCGGTTGCGCTCACAATTACATTGGCCACTCCGGCAAAAGTGCCCTTACAGAATGTGTAATATTTAAGGCCTGTAAGGTCCATGTCGGTAAGGGTCTGCATATATTCAGTAGCCTTTGGGCCCTGCACAGCCAGCAGTGCGGTCTTGTCTGATATATTGTGCATCTCCACCCCATCGGTATTATGGCTGCTGATCCAGTTCCAGTCTTTGTCTATGTTCGATGCATTGACCACAAGCATATATACCTTGTTCTGCTCCACACAGTAAACCAGCAGGTCATCTACAATGCCGCCGGTGTTATTGGGCAGGCAACTGTACTGGGCCTGGCCGTTGGTGAGCTTAGATGCATCATTGGTAGTTACCCTTTGTATCAGGTCGAGCGCCTTTTCGCCCTTAAGCATAAACTCACCCATATGGCTCACGTCAAACACACCGGCGTTGTTGCGCACACAGTTATGTTCTTCATTGATGCCCGTATAGGAGATCGGCATATTATAGCCTGCAAATTCAGCCATTTTGGCGCCCAGCGCAATGTGTTTTTCTGTAAACGGTGTGTTCTTCATATGTCCTTAGTTGAATCGGGTGCAAAAATAATCGCTTTTCACAACTTTCCCCTATTTACTTCCTGATCCTTTTTTACCTGATTTTCAGTCTTATAAATTTTCTGTTCAAATTATTATGCGCCCATCAGTAGCGATTTGCAATATTCACTCTTTAAGTCTATACACATTCTTTGATGTGGTAATAATAAAATCAAGTGAGCGGCGGCCCGCACCCTCAATCAGTAAGAACAGGCAGATGAGTATTTGCGCATAATCCGACCTTATTTCGTGCAATACCGCCCAGATTCCTACCTTGGGTGGTGCCGGTGGCAGCGGCAAGGGACTTGAGCCCAGGTATAGGGCGACTTTTGTGGTAAGCACTGCTACTATCATCTGGATGATAAAGTAGCATGCAACTATCCGGGTGAACAGACCAAACAATAATAACAAACCTCCAATGATTTCGGCGGTAGCAACAAAGTGCGCTGTGGTTTCGGGGAAAGGGAACCCCAGTTTGGTAAACCGCCCCACACCCTGGTTAACATAAACGAACTTCAGAATGCCTTCCCACAGGAAAACGCCTCCCGCCATAAGGCGCAGAATCAGAATTGCGGAGACTCCTGTTACCGGAGGATGGATAAACCAATCGATTACTTTTTTCATTTCTTGTTTTGTTTTAAGGTTAAATAATGATGCAAACATCCCAATGGAAATTCCTGTTGAAAAACTAATTACACCAGACCGGCAGATTACTTGATTAAGTACCGGTAATCATGATTTCCGGCTGTTTGATGTAATAAAATTCTCTGCTTGCCGGGCTTGGCTATCTTTGTAAAAAAGATCAAATATTGAAGCGCAGCACCTTTGTATATCATCTTCTTTTCTGGGCTGGGATATACCTGTTGTGGGTATTGATATTCCGCAGCTATTCGTTTCCAGTTACGCAAACCATGACTATTGAGTTTTGCTACCTGGTGTTCATTACTGCCGATTATTATGCGATCACTTACCTGATCAACCGATTGTCGAAACTCAAAAAGGGGTACTCATTTTTTGCCTTCGCCATTTTGGTTATCTCGTTGCTCTCGGCCTGGATGAGGGCTTTGGTTGCAGCGCAGATGAACCGGCTGTTTTTTCATCCCGCCATGCAGCCTGATTTTTCTTCCTTGTTTTTAAGCTCCCTGTTCAATATTTCCTTTTGGGTGCTGCTGATAACTGCAGGCAAAATGCTGGTGGACCGGATGCAGCACCAGACAAAACTGGAACTGCTGGAAAGCGAAAAAAGAAAAAACGAACTGGATTATCTGAAAGCACAGATCAACCCCCATGCATTGTTTAACTCACTGAATACTATCTACGGGCATATAGATAAGAGCAACCAGACCGCCAGAAATATACTGCTGCAGTTTTCGGGATTGCTGCGATACCAGCTTTATGATTGCTCGGCAGAGTATGTGAGCCTGGATAAAGAATTAGCCTATATCCGTAATTATATTGCCTTTCAGCAGCTGCGCAAGGAGCAGGGCCTTGATGTAACCGCTGATATTGGCGACCTAACAGGCGATTTAAAAATAGCTCCGCTCCTGCTGATTGTGCTGATAGAAAATGCCTTCAAATTTGTGGGCAATACTGATGAATCGGAAAGCCGGATCACCATCAAAATAAACACCCGGAACTCCGCGCTGCATTGTTATGTATTCAATACTGTGGACACCGTATTGAGTATAAAAACCGATAATTCAAATGGTATAGGGCTGGCAAATTTCAAGCGCAGACTGGAGCTGCTGTATGCCGGCAAATACACTTTTGAGGCGGAACAAGGAAACGATTCTTATACAACCAATTTAACAGTTGAGCTTACATGAAATTGAAATGCCTGATTATTGACGATGAACCAGTAGCCCGGAAGGTGCTGCAGGAGTTTATAGAAGACATAGACTTTCTGGAACTGACCGGACAGGCAGAAAACCCACTGAAGGCAATGGCGCTGCTGAGTGAATATGATGCAGACCTGATTTTCCTGGATGTGAATATGCCCAAAATAAATGGCATTGAGTTTTTGAAGACCTCCAGGATCGGTGCACAGATTATTATGACCACCGCCTATCCTGAGCATGCAATTGAGGCTTATGCACTGGATGTGCTGGATTACCTGCTGAAGCCGATTGCGTTTGAGCGGTTCCTGAAAGCGTGCAATAAAGCAAAAGACATCCTGGCCTCAAGGAGCAGGCTGGCCCCAGCCCCAATGAACCAGGACGACCATTTTTTTATTAAGTGCGACAACCAGATTGAAAAGGTATTTTATGACGACTTGCTGTATGCCGAGGCTATGATGAATTATGTGATGCTGCATACGGTGACCAAAAAAATGATGGTATACATTACCATCAAGAGCCTGGAAGATCAGTTGCCGGCGGGAAAATTTATTAAAGTTCATAAATCGTTTATTATAAATATAAATAAAATAAAAAGTATTGAAGGGGCAGTTATTAATATTGCCAATACCAGGATTACCATCAGCCAGAATCTGAAGGAACGGGTTCTGAATTCGATACTGAAGGATAAGATGATTAAGCGGTAATCAGAGAGCGGTTTTTCTTTACTTCAGATTTTTTGGTTAGCGTGGCTTCCAAATCAGAAGGCAATGCTCCTGTTTGTGTTGTTAAGATTTAAACAAGGATAACTCACTGATAAATTTATAGTCCTTTATGTTGTAAGTAAATAATTCGAGGCTGGGAAGAATTGAAGTTGCTGCAATAAGGCTATCGGGTAATTCCAAGCCATGACTTAGCGCATATTTTTCTATCAGCGAAGATGCTTTGGTATTGATATCCTCGTTTACAAGTATAATAATAAAACGGGAAATGCTTTTCTTGATTTTTATCAGGTCTTGTTTATTTAGCGCTCCTAACATCAGTTCCAATTGGGTGATACCGCTCAGAACAACATTATTGAGCCCGATCTTATCTTCTAAAATTTCTTTCGTTTCTAAATGTCTGCTTTGCCTGGCATCCAGGTAATCAATCATAACGTCAGTATCACAAATTACCTGCTTCGCTGCCATGCTTTTTGCCGTAATTTTTTTGCATCAATATTCCTTCCGGTAAATATCTTTTGCATTTCCGAAATATCTATTGAACTGTCGCCGGGAATAGCATGGACGCCATTTATGAAAAATTCTTTATCCTTCTTTTTGGGTGTGGGGGAGAAAGTAAAATTCAGATACTCTGAAAGGGTTTTTAATACCTTCAAAGTTTTTGAATCGTGGTATTTTATGGTTATTTCCGGCATCCTGATTACAAATATAGGTTATTACTTTTAGAATAAAAATGATGAAGTTAAAGCAGTTCCCTGTTGTGTAGAAAATAGCTGTCAAAAGAACCTTGACAAATGTACACTTTTCATTTCTATTGCTCCATTTACAAGGATACCCTATTTTGAAAAAAGTTTTGGGGAAAACTTTTCATGGTAAAATAACCTTAAAGCCTTTGCTATGGCTGATATTGCTTTTTTATAAATTTCCCATCTGCACCCTACTATTACCTTGCAAATTTCATATATATTGTTCCTGGAAACCATAAAAACTGAACACCAGGTGCCAATAAAAATTGAACAAGTTTTTATTGATAATCAATCTATTGATGCAAAAATTCTGAACAAATGCTGTACACTATTCAGTTATCAATTGTACAAGGCCAAAAATTCCAAAACTGTACACCTTGTGCGAATAAAAATTGAACAAGTTTTAATTGATAACCAATCTATTGATGCCAAAATTCTGAACAGATGCTGTACACTTTTCAGTTATCAATTGTACAAGGTCAAAAATTCCAAAACTGAACACCTTGTGTAAATAAAAATTGAACAATTTCTAATTGATAATCAATCTATTGAAGCAAAAATTCTGAACATATCCTGGACAATGTTCAGTTATCAATTGTACAAGGCCAAAAATTCCAAACTGAACACCTTGTGCGAATAAAAATTGAACAAGTTCAAATTTTATTTTCACAACCAATTATTTTTCAGCTATTTGTGATTTCAGTACGAAAATTTCAGGCTTTGAGGTGTTTATTTCTGATTGATTTACTAATTCAGCGGTTAATTTGTAGCAAATATTTAGGAAATCTGGTTTTTTCATAACTAAATAAGCTATGAATTTCGGTTAATTTTGGCATAAAGGTAAGAAGGCTACTTATTATTTCCAAATTTATTGGTCAAAATGATTGTTAAATAGTGATTTTAGTGGGAATGGGAGCATTTAGCTATAATACCCAGCAGATACGCATACAGGTATAACATCCGTAAAGCGCACATAACAACAAGATTTGAGGATACAGTTTTAAAATGTAGTGGAGTAACGTTGAAGTATAATATTTCGACAGCGAAAAAGAAATAATTCATACCTTTATAAAATGGGAATAGCCACCTTGCAGGGTGGCTATCAACTATTTTTATTAATCTTAGCGGATTAAATAAACTGTATATTTAGCGGTAATGACATATGTATGTAACTTTTAAATTACTTCAAAATGTGGCAACTTACAGCGATTACTATTTGTGTGTGTATTAACAATATGGGGCATATTAAATGCAATCTTCACCACCATTAGAGATACGAAAAAAGAATTTAGAGAAAACAACCTCAAATAAATTCAAAATGGCTGGATTAGCCATTTTGAAGATTATTACGCATAAAGCAGCCAACAATATTATATCCTTAGCTGCTTTACTAATAGCATTCAGTAGCCTGTATGTATCTAAAAAGAGTCTAGATACATCTCTTAGTGTGGATACTTTTGTTAAGAAAACAGATTTGCTGATAAATAAAAATTCAGCTTTGGTAGAATTATATAAAGGGGAGTTAGACAGTACGAAAAGGCTATTATCCAAAACCGATATAATAATAAGCCTTTCAGATAGTCAACTCGAATTAAATAGAACAGAACAAATTAGGGTGAATAAAAATAATGAAATATCAGATTTGGTAAGCATCGAAAGATTAAACATAGATTGCCATAAAATAAATAATTATATAGGAACTCAATTTATTTTCTTTTTTACGTTCCATGATAAATTTGATAAAAAGGCAATAAATGATTTAAGCTCAGAATTGGATTCTTTACAAGGTATTATTACTAGCGGATTAGGCAATACGTTTTTAAATAAATACCCTTCCCTGCACGCTATATGGCGTAAAGCGTATGGGGATTTGCAGGAACTTAATTATGATATTAATATGGAAGGAAGTAGACTTGATAGATTGATAACCCATATGACTAATAATGAACCACCAAAAACATATGTCGAAAATGAATTGAGCCCTGATGAACAAAATCATTTTATGGGCATGTACCATACGTGCATGACTTCTGTTATGAATGCAGAATATGGAGCTTTAAAAATTGTAAGGAAAGAATTAAAAAAGCAAGGGTATATCATACAATAAAATTATTTTTTCATTTCTATTTAATTACCCTTTCATAACTTTACACTATGGCAAAGGCAGTTAAAGAAAAGCCAACCCCAAAGAAGTATTTTGAAAAGGTGGCTATTGATACCGATTTTGAGGGAGCAATGAAGTTGTTAGCGGCACATGCTAAGGGTATAAAGTAAATAACCTACCAGAATCGCAGTAGGTTAGTATCTCAATAATAGGTAACTTTAAAAATAGAAATATGACAACGAAGCTATTATTTTTAGCGTTATTGGCACCATTCTTGCTCTTTTCATGCATTAAGAAAGTAAAAATAAATATGTCGAAAGAAGAAATTATTTATTATGATACCTTAATCAAAGTATATCCACCTCTTTCTAAACCTAAGGGGTATCTTGTCAGGAAAGATAAAGGAGATACAATCGCAATTTGGGAGGAAGGTGAGGCACTCAAAAAATTCAATTAAAAATCAACAACAATTGCATTAGTTATTTTTTACGTCCCATAATTGCCTGAGACGTAAAATTTTACGTCTCTACAGAATTAATGATCCTACATACGTGGTGGCCGTGCTGCGAGGCATTCGTGGTGCAAATGCGAATGAGTGGGACCATTTGGCTATTCTATCTCTATGCCAGTCTTTAAAATTTCTGCTACAAAGGGGTTTTTATCCGGAGAAAAATCTTTGATGTTGTAGGTTTGGGGCTGCACCATATAATATTTGAGCATGGCATTCATGAACAGCTTGACATCTTCGGTAGGCACACTGCAAAATTCATCGGCAACCAAAGCCATATCTATCGCTGTATTTTGTTTGTTTATTCCGGGCATAGCTGCCAAACAAGATGGCCATGCAGCGATATCCAGCTCGAATTTACTATGGCAACGAAATCATACATTTGTTTCATAATTGCTGCTGAAGCCATTTCGCTTCATCCAGTATTTTTATGTACTTCTTTCGAGAGCACTCTGTATTATTCAGATGCAAAGTTATTAATTTATTACCGCTCCCCGCGGACCTTCGTTATCCTCAAATACGTATTTATGAACCTTCCCATTGCCGCTATTTATTCACCGAAGCCTTAACTTCCCATCAATGATAACCCCCGCCTCTGTTCAGGAAATAATGAACTCGGCAATTTGCACGGCTCAAAAAACGGGGAAGCAGCTATATTGCCAACTGCCCGTTTCATAATGAGAAAACGCCTTCTTTTAATGTGTCGCCGGCAAAGGGGATTTATAAATGTTTCGGGTGCGGCAAGGCAGGCAATGTGGTGACCTTTATACAGGAGCATGAGGATCCGAGCTATCATGAGGCTATGCGCAGGCTGGCCGACTACTATAAGATTACCATTGAGGAAACAGATCGTAGCCCCGAGCAGCAGCACAAACAACTGGCTGAGGAAGGGTTGCGGATACTGAATGAATTTGCGGCTACGGGAGTTATCAGCAGATTATACCCCACGATGAGATTGATGCTATGCAATTCTTATTTAGCTTCCCCTACAGCTTTCTTCCCGGCTTTTTTTGCAAACTGCCATTTTACACCAATATTGAGCATCAGCGAATAGTCGTGATCCCAAACGGCATTGGCGCTCATTTGCTGAAAGATCATTCTTGTGAGCATATAATTATAAACGGGGGTGCATGTAATGGCCAATTGCGGGGAAACGGGCCATGCCAGTCCGGCCTGCGCAATTGCATAGCAACCGGTACCGTTTTTGTAAGAATTTAATCCCTCAACAGGTATATCCACGACCCGGCTGCCTATTTTATCTTTTATTTCCGCTCCGGTATTATAGGACAATCCTACTCCTGCCGATGGTGTGATTGTCAGCTTTTTACCTATTGCGAATACTCTGCCCACTTCAAGCGGCAATACCAGGTGCGAGTAGCGATAATGAATGAATGCAGTGCCGGTCGGGTTGCCAATGGGGTCGGTGATTGTTAGTGGTACTTTTGAGCCGGTTCGCAGGTATTGCAGCCCGGTAGTAAATACCCACTTACCGTGGCAGTAACCGGCGAGCACACCTGCATCAAAGTTAAGGTCGTAATCATCGCTGTGTGTCTGGCTTGTAAAGTCCACATGACTCACATTTGTGAGGCCAATGCCGGCAACGGGTTGCAAAAAAAAGCCGGTCTGGGCCATAGCTGCGCTGCTGACAAAGCAAAGCGTAATGATAAGTGCGTGTTTCATATATAAATTGTTTTTGTTTTAGCTGATTGCAATTAATAACCTTAATGACACTGCAGTTTAAATTCCCCTTTTCATCAATAATACACGATGCAATAGTTGAATAGTCGTCTTATAATTTGTATACCCAACAGATTTATTGGATATAAACGCAAAAGTGAGCCCAATATTATGCCTTAATACAAATTTAAATATTTACCGGCAACCTCCCGCTATGCTCTGCAAGAATAAAATACAAAAACAATTCGGGGTATAAATTCATTGTATACCCTACCCTACTCCCAGCTACTCCTTACACCGTTTATATAATCCGCATTACCCGTCAGCAATGCCAGGCGCATTATCACCCGCTCCACCAGTGCATCGGGGCACGATGCGCCAGAGGTCAGCATTACCCGCACCGGGCGGCCTACCGGCAGGTACCCGGCAATTGTGCGCTCTGTATGGCTATGCAGGTCATAATGGTTTATCTCGCGGGCCGACAGAAGGCAATGCTCATCTTTAATAAAGTAAGCGGGCATTTGTGCTTCGCAAAGCTCCACTAGGTGTGAAGTATTGGAGCTGTTGTACCCGCCCACCACAATGGCAAGGTCGCCTTGTTGCTGCAGCATACCCAGCACAGCGCTCTGGTTATCGTTGGTGGCATAGCACAGTGTGTCGCGCGTATCGGCTACCCGCTCCCAGGCTTTATCGGCCGGGGTGTTGTAGTATGTCAATATTTCGCGTTTCAGGTCATCGGCTATCGCCTGTGTTTCGCTTGCCAGCATAGTGGTCTGGTTTACCACACCGATCCGCTGGAGGTCTCTGCTCACATCAAAGCCATCAGAAAACTGACCTTCAAAATCGGAATAAAATCCATCATCGGGCAATTCATGGCTTATATACCTTCCCAGCAGTATGGCCTGCTCCATATCGCGCACTACAACTGTGGGCGTATGGGCGCGGCTGTGCGAGAAAGTAGCCCTGGTTTCCTCGTGGCCCGGCTTGCCATGCACCACTATGGTGTAGCCCTCATCGCCTGTTTTCCCGGCACGGTTCCATACCTTCTCTACAAACGGGCAGGTGGTTTCATAACGGGTGGGGTCTATGCCTTTATCGCGCAGCAATTGTTCTGTTTCAAGAGTAGTGCCAAAGGCAGGTATTATCACCACATCATGGCTGGTTATGTCGTCCCACTCAATCAGCATCTTGCCTTTAGTATCCATAATGAACCGGATGCCGAGCGCCTGCAGGTCGGCATTCACACCGGGGTTGTGAATCATTTCACTGAGCAGGAAGATGCGCCTGCCGGGGTTTTCCTGTACTGCCCTGAAAGCGATCTCAATAGCATTTTCCACCCCGTAACAGAAACCAAAATGCCGCGCCAGCAGAACAGTCAGCGAACCGATTTCGAGCGCCACAGGACTGAAATCCTTCTTCATCTTATCATCAGCCTTGCGCCTTGCTTTAATGGCATTGATCAGCGGGCTGCGGTATTGTACCGGAACATCAAACGACTTCATTGTGTTGCAAAATTAAGTAATTCAGCCTTCAGGAAAGATTATTAAAATCAGGACCAAACGATAAATGCCGCCAATAATAACTTTATGTTACCAATGGTCCTTTGAGTTCATGAGTCTATACTGTGGCTTTATCTTTACCGGTTTTAAATCCAGTAACAAATGAAGCATTCATTTACCGTTTATTTATTCAGTGCGCTGCTGGCAACAGTCTTCAGTACCAGCATTATGGCCCAGGATTCAGTGATCATCATCCGCCATGGCGAGAAGCCTGAAAAAGGCGACAACCTGAACTGCAAGGGACTTAACAGGTCTATTGCCCTGCCAAAGGCGCTGGAGGGCAAATTTGCTGTGCCGGAATATGTATATGTGTGCAAACTGACCGAAGGCAAGGCAACCAAGCACTCGCGGATGTTTGAAACTGTTGTCCCGCTGGCTACAAAATACAATCTGCATATAAATACCAAATTTGAAAAAACAGACAGTACGGGTGTAGCTAAAGAAATTAAAGACCTGATAGCAAAAAACCATAAGAAGGGCAATCTGCTGCTGGTATGGGAGCACCACAATATTATGCCCATATCAAGGTCGCTGGGCGTACCCAAAAGCCAGGTACCCGTGTGGGCCGATGATGACTACGACAGCATCTGGATCATAACCGGTGCGGGCACAAAAAATGCAAAACTTACTATAACCCACGAAGGGCTGAACGGGGTAAGCGAAAATTGTCCGTGATTTACTCTACGGTTACCGACTTGGCCAGGTTGCGGGGCTGATCTACATTACAACCGCGCATAATGGCCACATGGTATGCCAAAAGCTGCAACGGCACAATGGTAATGAGCGGTGAAAGAATTTCCTCTGTTTCCGGCACTTCAATGATGTGGTCGGCAAGGGCGCGTATCTGGGTATCTCCTTTATGCACTACTGCAATAATCTTGCCTTTACGTGCTTTTACTTCCTGCACATTCGATACTATTTTCTCGTAGGCGCTCTGGTTTGTAGCCAGGAACACAACGGGCATATTCTCATCGATCAGAGCAATGGGTCCGTGCTTCATTTCTGCTGCAGGATAGCCTTCGGCATGGATATAGGATATCTCTTTCATTTTCAGAGCTCCTTCAAGCGCCACAGGGAAATTATAACCACGGCCGAGGTACAGGAAATTGGAAGCATCTTTATAAATAGCCGCTATCTCTTTGATTTGGGCATCGAGCAGCAGGGTCTCTTCAATCTTTTTAGGGATGTTCTCCAGCTCATAGAGGATCTCCCTTAGTTTAGATACCGGGATGGTTCCTTTTACCATTGCCAGTTGGAGGGCAATAAGCGTAATCAGGGAAATCTGGGTGGAGAATGCCTTGGTTGAAGCTACCCCTATCTCGGGGCCGGCATGCGTATATGAGCCTGCATGAACAGTGCGGGCTATGGACGAACCAATAACATTGCACAAGCCATAAATAAGCGCCTGCCGCTCCTTGGCCAGTTGAATAGCCGCCAGTGTATCGGCAGTTTCGCCCGACTGGGAAATGGCAATAACCACATCTTTATCGGTAATGATCGGATTGCGGTAACGGAACTCGGAGGCGTATTCCACCTCCACAGGTACACGTGCCAGGTCTTCTATCAGGTATTCGCCTATGAGCCCTGAGTGCCACGATGTGCCACAAGCGGTAATGATAAAACGCTCGGCATTATCAATACGGTTGATGTATTCGTCAAGGCCGCCAAGCTTAATCCAGCCCTGCTGGGCATTCATACGGCCACGCAGGGAGTCTTCTATGGCTTTGGGCTGCTCATAGATTTCCTTAAGCATGAAGTGCTCAAAACCACCCTTTTCAATCATTTCGATCGAAAATTCAATTTTCTTTATTTCCGGTGATTTCTCCACATTGCCCAGAGTACGTATAGAGTAAGTACCATCCCGGTTCACAACAGCATACTCCTGCTCCTCTATATAAACTACGTTTTTTGTATACTCAATAATAGGAGAAGCATCGGAAGCGATGTAAAACTCATCTTCCCCAATACCTATAACCAGCGGGCTGCCTTTGCGGGCGGCAATAAGCTGGTCAGGATTGTTTTTATTGAGTACAACGATTGCATATGCGCCAACTACTTCATTCAGCGCTATTCGGACGGCATTATCAAGCGATGTGTTTTCTTTTTTCTGAACTTCCTCAATGAGGTTGATCAGTATTTCGGTATCGGTATCTGAATGAAAAATATAGCCGCGACCAACCAGTAATTCTTTAAGCGATGAATAATTTTCTATGATGCCGTTATGGATAATAGCCAGGTCGCCGGATTGGGATAAATGCGGATGCGCATTGCGGTCGTTAGGTTCGCCATGGGTAGCCCAGCGGGTATGGCCAATACCGATGGTGGCGGTGGTATGCGCCTGGTCAACGATCTTCTCCAGATCAGTAACTTTGCCTGCCTTCTTAAAAACGGTCATTCCACCATTAAGCAGGGCAATACCGGCGCTGTCGTAGCCCCTGTATTCCAGTCTCTTGAGGCCTTTAACCAGTATTGGATAAGCTTCCTTTTTACCAATATATCCTACAATACCACACATAACCGTTTAGTGATTTGTCAATTGTGAATAAGTTACTACTAATTTAGCACGATATAATGTATCAGAGGTTCCTGTGTTGCCGTAATTGCCACCACCAGCCACCATATGAAAGGCGCCATAAAAATCCTGAGAACCATTGACCTGTAAATGTATGGTATCATTCTTCTGAGACAGAGAATACATTACCTCACGGGGTATATCAATTGTAAAGGTCTGCAGGTTGCCCCCTGTTCCGAAACCGGTATGCAGGAAACCATCAAGAACCGCAAGCGGAGATGTGCTGTATAAAGGATAGCGGTCGGCAATGTTATAGGCCACACCAGCGCCTGCGCCAGGCGGGTAAAGCGCATTGGCTATACCTGTAGGGTATAATCGTTCAGGGGCAAAAAATGTATCGGTAACTGAGGTAGATGTTACATTAAATTGCGGAAGCAGCGTTAACTGCAATTCTGCTTTATTGATAATACCTGCAGGCAAAGTAGTAATGCGGGGTATAACCACATCAATACTTGCTCCTGGCTGATTCTGCAATGCAACAATTTGGGTATTGGCCTTTCCTGCCTGTATAAGCTGGTTTACCGGGTATTGACGGTAAGAACGGTTGATACTATTGAAATGGGCGCAATAAGATGTATTGAAATTAAAAATAGAATAAGAATCAGCTGTAACAGTAGTTCCCGTTGGATGATAATACATGGCAACTCCTGCCTGAGAAAAATCAGTCAGACCATCAAGTTGGAAATAAGGTATTGCCAGGGATGATTTGCGTGTATCGGCCACCCGGAGACAAATACCATTGAAGGCATTCATAAAATCCTGGAAAGGATTGGTGCTGGTACTTGAGATATTCTGTATAGCATTATAAATCCTGTTCTTGATAACCGGCAGATTAAGCGGAATTCTTAACCCAGGATGATTGACATCCAGAACATTAGGATAAATTTCTGCTGAATCGCGGAGGTGGTAAATATTCACCGCTGTAGGCGTGCTTAGCGGATTAGCCAGATCTATGGGTTCAGTAGAATTGGAATAATAGGTATTTCCGAGTGTCATAGTATCCAGCATATAAAATACCTGGTATGTCTGTGTATAGTTGATGCCAGTAGTAGCTGTTGTATCTCCCCAGGTAAAACCGCTATAAGGCATAATCAGGAATGCGCTATCCATAGTGTACCCGGTAAATGTATCGGTACTAGGGTATTGTGGCACTATCTGAAAATAGGTAGCGCCGACCATACTGCCAAAATAAGGATCAATAAAAGACCCAACTCCCTGATATATAGGTACCCCGCCGATATTCGTACTCGTTACAGCAGAATCACTGTAATAAGTATAAGTCATACATGGAAGTGAAACAGAATAAACACCTATAGCATTATTGGATGGTGAAATCTTTGAGTTGATTAATACATTTTCATGGCAACTATACTGGATGAAAATGGCAAAAAATAATAATATTACAAGACTAGTTGTATGAATCAGTTGTTTCAAAATGTTCAATTTGAAGGCTAAGTTGGCAAAATAAATACTAAGACTCTGTTAAGCTTTTATATAAGTCAAGTAAGGGTGTTACATCCTCCTTCCAGCTTGTTTCATATTTAAGCACTTTTTTATAACGGCTTGGTTTTAATTCATCCGCTACCTTTTTATCTATTTTTTCAGAACCAAAAACTACCACATCGGCGCTTTTGCCAGCACCAATAGTAAGTGCAGTATTAGTGCCATCCTTGAATGGTTCCAGGTCTTTATCCTTAATTTCACTGCTTATCATGGCCTTCTTCATGAAATTAGGGTTCAATATTTCTTTGAATTGGTTGGCTTGTGCAGTGTAAATGATTTTTGAATAACCAAAAACCGGCTCTTTTTTGTAAGTAGTTTTAAGATATAGCGGAATAAGTGAAGTCATCCAGCCATGGCAATGAATAACATGCGGAGGCCAGCCAAATTTCTTAACAGTTTCTAAAGCGCTTTTGCAGAAAAATATCATCCTTTCGCCATTATCATCATGAAAATTGTCCTGATCATCGCGGAAAACAGACTTGCGTTTGAAGTAGTCTTCATTATCCATAAAATAAACCTGGAGCCGGGCATTTGGCAGAGAAGCAACCTTAATAATCAGCGGATAGTCGTCTTTGTCAATGATCACATTGATACCAGACAACCTCACCACCTCATGCAATCTGTGCCGCCGCTCATTGATAACTCCAAACCGGGGCATGATAACACGGACTTCAAGTCCGGAGTCAAAAGTCTTAATAGCCAGTTTATTAAGTATCTGGGCAAAATCAGTAAACTCTGTATAGGGAGAAAGTTCGTTGGCAATAATTAAAACACGTTTCTTTGTGTCTGCAGACATGCGCTCAAAAATTAATTTTTGTTGTAAAAAATTTGCAATGGTCTGCAAAATTACGAAAATATTGAATTCCAACCGTACTTTGCATCCCGAAAGCCAAAAATAGTCTTATGGTAATAATTAAAAATGTAACCGATATACAGCAATACATAAACAACAAGAAAGCGCTGGGATGCAAGGCTGGCTTTATTCCCACCATGGGAGCGCTCCATTCCGGGCATATCTCCCTGATCGAAAAAGCAAGGCAGGATGGGCTGTTTACAGTGTGCAGTATATTTCTTAATCCCACCCAATTCAACAATAAAACGGACTTTGAAAAATATCCGGTGTCGGTAGAAGGGGATATTGAGCTGCTGCTGAATGCAGGATGTGAAGTATTATTTTTACCTCCCGTTTCTGAAATTTATCCCGGCGGCCCAGAACAGACTGAAACGTATGATTTCGGTTATCTGGATACTATCCTGGAGGGCGCCCGCAGGCCCGGGCATTTCAAAGGTGTGGGCCAGGTGGTTGCCCGTTTGCTGGATATTGTTCAGCCCCATTGCCTGTACCTGGGTCAGAAAGACTATCAGCAATGTATGGTGATCAATAAGCTGGTAAAGATGCGCGGCATGAAAGATGTTACCGTTAAAGTTTGCCCAACCATAAGGGAAGCTGATGGCCTGGCCATGAGTTCTCGCAACCGCAGACTGACTGAAGCGCAGCGTTCGGTGGCAGGCACCATATACCAATGCCTCGTTTCCATAGAATCAAAACAGGGCTCAGCCCCTTTTGCTATAGTCAAAAAAGAATGTGAGGATATTCTGACTGCAAAAGGCTTTGTGCCAGAGTATGTGGCTCTGGCAGATGCCCATGACCTGACCTTGCTGCAAGATTTTGAGGCAGGCAGGCCAATGGTGGCGCTTATAGCAGCCTGGATAGGCGAAATAAGACTGATTGATAATGTGGTGCTGGGATAGTGAATTAACTATTTTTTCGTAACTTTATAAGTAAAATTGCCTTTTATGAATACTATTTCAATTCATGTTCCAGCTTCACTGGCAAAATCTTATGAACATGCCGACAAAGAAAAGAAGACGATAGCAGAGAACTACATTAATGTCTGGCTTAATTACTTTTTAAATAGTAAATCTGCTAACGACCGTTTGTTTGATATTATGAAAGAGACAAGTGAAATAGCTAAAAAAAACGGGTTGACACCTGAAATTATGGAAGAACTATTGAATGATGAGGAATAATTTTTTCATCTTCGATACCAATGTACTGCTTAGCGCTTTATTTAATAAAAACAGTACTCCAGGCAAAGCATTAATTAAAGCCAGAATAACAGGCACACTATTGATTTCAATTGAAATAGAGGAAGAATACAAACAGGTATTTTCGAGAATTAAATTTGAACGATATGTTCCGCTAAATAAGCGTTTAGCCTTTATTGATAACATCATTTCCGTATCATTTCCGATATTAATTCATACCCCGGTGGTTGCTTGTATAGACCCGAAAGATGATAAATACCTTTCTGTTGCAATAAATGGAGGCGCAGAATGCATTATCTCAGGAGATAAACATTTATTGGATATGCATCCTTTTCGGGGAATACCCATTTTAAAACCAATAGATTTTTCTGAATGACAACACAATCTTTAACCCTCGGTATTGATATCGGTGGCACAAATACCGCTTACGGGCTGGTAAACCGCAGGGGCGAAATAATAACGAAAGGCAGCTTGCCGACAACCGGACATGGCACAGTTGAAGATTATATTTCAGCTCTGCAAAAAGAACTGGTTCCGGTGATTAAAAAAGCGGGACTTGAAAATATTGCCGGTACCGGAATAGGCGCGCCAAACGGAAACTACTACACCGGAGAAATTATTTTTGCCCCCAACCTGCCCTGGAAGGGAATTATTCCATTGGCAAATCTGATCAGTGAAGCGATGGGCCTGAGGGCAATATTAACCAATGACGCCAATGCCGCAGCTATCGGCGAAATGACTTACGGGGCTGCAAAAGGCATGAAGGATTTTATAATGGTTACACTGGGCACCGGCCTTGGAAGCGGTTTTGTAGCCAACGGGCAGGTAATATATGGCCATGATGGGCTGGCTGGCGAACTGGGACATGTGATAGCGGTGAGAAATGGCAGGCTTTGCAACTGTGGCCGTAAAGGATGCCTGGAAAGATACGCATCGGCAACAGGACTGGTAATCACTGCTGAGCTATGGCTGGTGGAACGAAATGATGCTACCTCACTAAGAGCGCATAAAGGCAACCTGACAGCAAGGATGATTCAGGAGGCTGCAAGAAAGGGAGATGCGTTTGCCCTGGAACTTTATGAGTACACTGCGGGTATTCTTGGACAGACATTGGCCGATATGGTAGCTGTTACATCGCCTGAGGCTATTATTTTCTTTGGAGGATTGGCCAATGCGGGTGATATGCTGCTCATTCCTGCTAAAAAACATCTGGAAGATAATTTGCTGAATATTTATAAAAACAAGGTAACACTTTTGCAGTCAGCCTTGCCCGATGCCGATGCTGCTATATTGGGGGCGAGTGCTCTGGCCTGGTAAATAGCTTATTTTTTACAACGCAGCAGCAGAGCAGCCATCTTTTAACTTTTACATTCTGTATATTTCCTTACTTTTATTCTTTAAATGGTAGCATTACAATACAGGCAGGAACAGCCACCCGTAAATAAAAAAGCAGTCGCATGGACTGTGGGGGTGCATATGCTGCTGCTGCTGTTTTTTTATCTGATTCACCACGATACCCAGATACCTCCTCCCGTAGATGATGGTGGTGGTATGGAGGTAAACCTGGGTACAAGCGACAATGGCAGCGGCCACGACCAGCCCATGAGTACCAAGGACCCTGCAGCTTACCAGGCTACCGTAGTGTTTAAAAGCGTTGCGGCAAAAAGCAATATACCCAAAGATATCGTAAGAAGTACTGAGGCCGATGCGCCCGATGTAACCCCAACAAACAAAAAAGCGGGTAAAGCACCTACCACTGAAAAAGGCCACAAGCAGGAAAAACCAAAATACACTTATGCAGGCGATAACGGCCAGGGCGGCAACAGCGCCAATCAGAACCTGCCCGGCACCGGCGAAGGCATAACCCATGGGCATGGCGACCAGGGTGTTCCTGGTGGCACTCCCGGCGCGGCAAACTATTCGGGAATACCCGGCAATGGAACTGGCGGTATAGGCCACACACTGTCGGGCCGCACCATCAGCCCCGATAAATTTGAAGCCGAATTTCATGAAAGCGGCAAGGTAGTAATACACGTTACAGTAGACAGGAATGGCAATATTGTAAATAAATTTGTAAAAAGCTCCTCCAGCCCTCAACTGACCCGGCTGGCCATAGAAAAACTGAATAACTCCCGGTTCAGCAAGAGCGAAGGCCCTGAGCCGCAGCAATTCGGTGATGTTACTATTATTTTCAAAACAAGGCAGTAAGTAGTAATCTGCAGGCCAGTTTTTCATCAACAGATCACCTGATTACCGTAATACTTCCTTTTTTATTTATGTGGTTGCCGTTGGTGCAAACGGCTTCCACCACCCACACATAAACATCTGGTAAAGGCGGATTACCATTGAAGGTGCCATCCCACGAATTTCTTTCATCGTTAGGGTCCAAGTCTTCTCTTGCAAACAGCAGTTCGCCCCAGCGGTTATAGACATTGAAGGTCTTTATTTTTTTAACACTTGCACCGCACCGCGGATAGAAAACATCGTCCTGGCCGTCGCCGTTCGGAGTAAATGCATTGGGCACAAATACAGAGTTAATACAATCGCACCCGGCTGTAATTCTAAAGGTATCAACCGCTGAGCCAGAACAGGTATCAAAGCCTTTTACCCAGTAGGTACCAGTATCTGATACAGTCCGTGAAAAGGCAATAGTTCCATCGTTCCATATATAATTCGAATACCCGGTGTGTGCTTTCAGACTTACCGGACCTCCCAGGCAGATATCTGTTTTAGTACAGGTTACCGTTCTGTTCCCACCCGTAATGCGGAAGGTATCTGCAACAGCATTGGTACAACTGTCAAATCCGGTAACCCAGAATATCCCTGTATCCGATATACTTTTGGTGGCACCTGTACCACCATCGTTCCAGATATAATTGGCCAATCCCGGAGGCGCATTAAGCAAAAACTGGCTACCTATGCATATACTGGTATCCTTGCCCGTTACATTATTATACAGGGAGTATTGCGTGGCATATTTTGCTACAAAAAGCAACTCACCCGAAGTAGTAGCAGGAGCCGGAAAAGTATCGGATCCAATCGAAAATGGGTAGGTTTCATAGTCACTGCACATAAATACATTACCAGATCCATCGCAGGCTATTCCGTTCTGGTCATCGCCACCACTCTGCAGGGCAGTGCTGCCGGCATAGGTTCCGGACGGGCTGAAACCAGCCATAAAAATAGGGTCAGTACTATTGGGTGGAACCGACAATATATTCCCATCTATATTTACCGCCCCGTTCATACAGCCGCTCACCCATACCATCCCGCATTGCGATATAGCTATAGAATAGCCCCAGGCGCCCCGGCCGGTATCAATCGCTGGCCCTATTGTTTTCGACCAGGTGACATTATTTGCCGGATCAAACTTTACAAGATATAGTACAGGTACTGTATCCGGATTGCTGATTACAGAACCGCTGAACGATATATTGTTATCCTTGAAACCACCGGTAAGATAAACATTGTTTGATAAATCGGATACTAACCCTACAGCATATTCATCACCACTCCCACCGCTGCCGGAGGCCCAGACCGGAGTACCTGATGCATCATACCGGGCAATAAATGCTACCTGCCCACTGCTAGGGTTACTGATAACAGATGTGCCAAAAGTCAGGGATGAAGAACCAAAAACACCGGCTATATAGATATCACCCGCTGGCGTCACAGTTATACCATAAGCTTCATCACTCCCCGTCCCTCCCACACTTTTAGCCCAGACTACATTGCCAGTGGGGTCATATTTCACAAGCAGAATATCATTGGTAAGCCCTGTCGGATCAGCGTTTGTCAATGTGGTTATGCCAACTGAAATGGAAGTCATCCGGAAATTGGCAGCTAAATAAATATTACCTGCAGCATCAGTTGCAACTCCCCCGCACCCAAGCACAACAGCTATATTTCCCAGCGTGGCATAATTAAACTGACAGTTACCTGCATTCACAACCCATAAAACATTTCCAAAAGGATCGTACTTAACCAGGAAATACTGGGTATTCGGATAAATTGTATTAGTGAGTGTATGGCTCCCGATCTGTATAGTAGCGCTCTGGAAAGAGCCAAACATAAATGCATTGCCATTCTGGTCTGTAGCAATATTGATCAGGCAGGAATTGCCATTCTGTGTACCATTTGCCCAAAGCACATTACCATTGGCATCATATTTGATAATAATACATTGATAGGCGCCCGGCCCCACATCAGGAAGGGTATAAGGGCCAATAACAGCGGGATATATACCGAAATTAATACCTGCCGCAAAAACATTACCCGACGGATCTGTTGCCACTGCCCAGCCATCCACACCCGTACCGGTATTGCCTCTCCCCCATTTCCAGTTTTGCGCCCGTAATGTAGCGCTTGTGTTAAATAAGAAAAATACAATCAGTGTAAGGGTTACTCGCATCAAAACGGATTTCTAAAGGCGTAAATAAAATTAATGAAAACTACTTACAAATGGTGAAAAGCACCGGTTATTTCCTCACAAAATCCACTCCTGCTCCTGATGATAGAGTTCAGGCAAAAAATAAATTTATCTACTGAAACAGACACTGTAAATTGAAAAAAGGTTGGCTTTATCCTGATTATTGAATGGAAGCTGAGTTCCCTGTCTTCCAGGTTTTGTCAATAAATTACACTAAATGCAATGTGTTTCTCAGTAAAAAACGTATTGAAACCGAAACCTGCCAGGCAAATAGTTTACTGCATTTCATCCAGCCATCCGCCTTTGAATCCCGCCTTGCGAAGGCCATTGATCAGATAAGTGCATTGCTTCATAATCTTCCATATCAATTGTGTCTGGTAATTCTCTATCATGATCACTACCGGCCCCTGGTTCAATCCGAACTGCCAGGGCGATATCCAGCCATTGGGGTTAATGCCATTGTGCGGAAAAGTGGGATTAAAACTGGCATCAAATCCATAATCGCTGTACTTTTTCAGGCTTAGTTTTTCAATGGCGTGGCGCACCGTTTTCAGCACTATCCCCGGCTCAAATGGCAGCGATGCCACTACTGCCCATGGAGAAATGGTACCATCATCGGGCCCGAAAGGCACGCCCCTGGCTGTATAATTATAAAACTCCAGTTCTTTACCTTTCACTACTATAGTACACGGCCCCGGACCGTCGCTAGCAGTAAAGCCCCACCCATACTCATGGTAGTGTGCATAACCCTTCGGGTTTTCAATGGCATATTGTTGCTGTATACAGGTAGCCCTCCGGCTGTTTTCGAAATAATCTATTCCTGCCCTACGGTTATAATCATCCAGAATACCTTTAAAATCAATCCAGATGTGCGACATCTGGTGAATGAACAATGGCCCGGCATAAATACATTCCACATCATAAATTTTCTTCCAGCAGAAGGTATCTGTCCATTTTTTATAACCGGCCGGGGCAACAGGAAAAGTCGGAGAGCCGATTGCCAGTATATAAAGAATAATTGCCTCGCTGTATTCCATATCCCACCTGTAGGGAAGAAAACCTGACTCCGGTTTCCAGCCATGGGCTATTGTATCACCGCCATTCAAAGCCCACTGCCAGTCTACGCCCCGGTAAAGTTCATCAGCAAGACGCACTATTTCCTGCTCATTATCATTTGATCCTTTAAAGTAATTACCTGCTGCCAGTACACCTGCCATCATGATAGCAGTATCTACCGTAGATAACTCACAGTCACATGCACGCTTTCCGGTTTTCATATCCAGGAAATGGTAGAAGAAACCTTTATATCCGGTAGCATCCTTTTGAGGCCCTTGCTCTCCTGAACGGAGGAAACGCAAAACAGTCAGGCTTCGATTCACAGCTTCGGCTCTGGAAATCAATCCCCGCTCAATGGCAACTATATAACTGGTCAGGGCCATACCCACAGCGGCAATACTTGATGCAGATCCTGGCTCGGTTTTATCAGCAATCAGCCCGGTATCAGGGTCCATCTCCCTGAGAAAATAATTGAATGTTTCAGACTGAAGCAATTCCAGCATTTCCGAATCCGGGCCCTGCGGATTAACAACAGGCAATTCCTTAAGTGTTAAGTTCGATTTCATGCGATTACCAAAGCTAAGTGAGGTTGATTAAATAAAGTGCACCCAATTGCGAAGTTATTTTTCTTTTATATGAGACGTAGAATCTGCGAATAGTGTGCTATTTAAGTACGCTTACATCGAAATAGAAATGAAATGGAACGGGTAACATGGTGTAATTCATTTAATCATTGTCACTTAGCAACCGTAAACTAAAAAAGAAAATATCGTGCCAATAACCAAGGGAACAATCTGGAAAGATCCGGACAAATACGGAAACATAATAACTGAATATTTAACAATATTGCGTACATAACCCGGACAAATAATCATTAATTGTATTTCAAAATTAATAAAGGGATATTCTGCTGAATTGCATCGCATAATGGCAAATAAAATCATGGGAGGAATAGAGCAATTATCTTACCAGCGTCACATCGCCCTTCAAGGTCTGCACTAGTTTATTAATACCAGATTTAAATTTCAGATAATACATATAAGTGCCCATCTCAGCTGGTATACCCAGATACTTACCATCCCACCTGGCAGAAGGATCTGTTGTTTTAAAGACCTCCTGGCCCCAGCGGTTAAAAATGACAAAATCGTAATCATTTAGTTCGCATAAAGGCTCAGCCAGGGGATGAAAATAATCATTCAATCCATCGCCATTTGGCGTAAATGTATTCGGAATATAAATTTTGCAAGGGCAGGATGCCTTATTATCTGTTGTTACGGTGATGCTGTCAATTAAGTTACAGGCACCTTTGCATAGCACCCAGTAATAACCCGGCTTGTCTATCTGAATATTGTTGCTGGTATTACTATTGCCCCAGAGATAACCGGAGAATCCGGGAGGAGCATATAGCATCATACCACCAACCGGGCATATTGCAGTATCCGTTTGCGCTGTAAACGTATCTGGTGCAGCATCATTTACAAATGCGTATTTTGCTAAAAAAAGCCATTCATCCTGGTTGGTGATTGTTATATCTGCCAGGGTATCAAGGCCAACTACAAAAGAGGATAAACCATCGTAATCTGCACACATATATACATTGCCCTGTGCATCGCAGGCAATCCCGTTCTGATCATCAGCGCCACTTTGCAGCGCTGCACTGCCTGCATATACACCCGAGGCGCTGAATCCTGCAATAAATACCGGATCATAAAAGCCATATGGAATATCCAAAACATGACCGTCAATGTTCACAAGGTTCGTGAAAGAACCACTTACCCATATGACCCCGCATTCCGACATGGATATACAATATCCCCATGTTTCTCCAACAAAAGGAGATCCTATAGTTTTGAACCAACCGACTTTATCCTGGTTATCAAATTTTATCAGATATGCGACCAGGTTTCCGGGATAGGGGTTTGCAATGGTTGTTCCGCAGAATGATATACTATTGTCACTTAATCCTCCTGTCAGGTAAATATTTCCGGAGATATCTGAAGCAATGCCTATAGCAAATTCTCCGCCTTGTCCCCAACTCTCACTTGCCCATTCAGGCACACCTGCTGAATTAAACTTAGCTATAAATGCGTTCCCATGCCCTCCGCTTGCATCTGATATTGTTGAAGAGCCAAATTGAATTGATGAAGATCTGAATACTCCGGCTATATATATGTCCCCGGACGGAGTAACAGTTAACCCATAAGCATCATCAGACCGGTTACCGCCCGAACTTACTGCCCATACAACATTACCCTCCGGATCATATTTGGCAACGAAAATATCTTCGGTACTGTCTGTTGGGTCTGAGTTGGTTAAATTGAATGATCCTATTTGTATTGCAGGCAAATGGAAATTGCCGGTAATAAAAATATTACCAGAGGCATCAGTTGCAATTCCTCCTGTACTCAGCACATAGGTCTGGTAAAGAGCATTACCAACTCCTGCGCCGCCATACTGGATATTTCCTCCATTCTTTGCCCAAACTACGTTGCCTGAGGGATCAAACTTTGCCAAAAAATATTGACAATCCGGAAAGATGGAATTAGTCAATGTTATTGTGCCAATCTGTATATGTGGGCTAATTAGGGTTCCTAACAAAAATGAATTTCCATCATTGTCAGTAGCAATATTTATTGGCCAGGAGTCCCCATTTTGTGTGCCCTTGGCCCACAGGCAATTCCCGTTTCCATCATATTTCGCAATTATACATTGTATTCCAGTATCAGTTGCTGCAGAAAAAGGCACTGAAACGGAGCCAAAAACAGCATTAATTCCATACCCGGTACCAGAAGTGCTTTTTAGATCACCCGAAAAATTAGCCCCTGCAACAAATACATTTCCTGAATGGTCGGTTGCCACAGACCATGCATCCATGCCACCACCTGTATTGCCCCTGCCCCATTGCCAGCCCTGGGCACCTAATTCCCCTCCAAAGGCAAAAAGGGAAAACAAAATAACTATAATGACTAAACCGGGTGTAAGTTTCATAATATCTTATACAATGTTAATCAAGTGCAAAGATTGTGCCAAAAAAATAGCCCCACTGAAATCAGTGAGGCCAATTAAATTATTACTATTAATTTGATTTATAATCTTACGATCCAGTTATGGGTATCTTCTTTCCGGCCATACCTGATATCTGCAAGTTCCTGCTTCAGCCAGTTGGCAATCTCCCAGTTTTCAACAGGTGGAAGCAGCATTTTATCATCATGGTAAGTAAGCGCACATATAGGCGCTATAGATGCTGCAGTACCCGTACCGAAAGCCTCTTTCAGCTGGCCGTTTTTATGGGCTTCTTCAATTTCATCAATGTTTATTGGGCGTTCTTCTACGGTAATTCCTTTCTCGCGGAGCAGGGTTATTACACTGTCGCGGGTCACACCTTCCAGTATGGTATCCTGTGTAATATCCGGAGTCAGTACTTTATCGCCAATGACAAAAAACACATTCATGGTGCCAATTTCCTGCACATATTTATGTTCAAAACCATCGGTCCATAAAATCTGGTCATACCCCATTTTCTTTATCTGCATGGTTGGGTACATACTCATACCATAGTTGCCCGCTGCCTTGGTAAAACCAATACCACCAGGGAAAGCCCGGACAAATTTATCCTGAACATAGATGGATACAGGATGGTTGTAATAAGGCCCTGCCGGGCTGGTAATTATGATAAACATGAACTTCTCAGCCGGCCGCACACCTATAAACTCATCTATAGCCAGCATAAACGGGCGGATGTATAACGAAGACTCCCCACCTACAGGCACCCAGTCGCGGTCCAGGTATATTAGCGTTCGCATACCTTCAATAAAAATTTCCTCTGGCACATCAGGCATTGCCATACGCTCTGCCGACCGGTTCATACGTTTCCAGTTGTCATAAGGACGGAAAATTATCGGGTTACCCTGAGGGTCTTTATAAGCTTTTACACCTTCAAAAATCGCTTGTCCGTAATGGAAAAAAGTTGTTGCAGGGCTGAAAGAAAGATTATGAAAAGGCATAATTTCGGGCTGTTGCCATTCACCATTCTCATAATATGCTATCAGCATATGGTCGGAATAATTAATTCCGAAATGAATATCGGCCGGATCAATTTCACTGATACGGCTTTTCTCAACTTTCCTTATGCTGATTTCTGCGGAGGACACGCTCATACTACCCGATTTAGATTAATTATAGATTACTTTTGCAAAGAAACAATTTTTAGGCCTAAAACCCTAAATGATATTGGTTAGTTTTTTATTTGTAATTATATAATGGTATAATATATTAATTCCGGATCTGCTAATGAACTTATATAACTCAGCTATTGTAACTACAAAATATGATGTGCTATGGGATGACATCAGTGCATTAACAGATAATGCCCTGCCTAAACCTGTGCTGGTAATAATCAATGAATACAGGCCCGGCAGTAATGAAGAAGAACAATTGAAGAAAATGCTGGAAGTTGAAAAAAGCTGCAATCTCAGGCCCGGGCAGTACAACATTATCTTCCTCAAAGATGGGCAGATGGCTGCATGGCACCAGATAAGGGAAGCACTGGACCCCAAAATAATTTTACTTTTCGGGATATTGCCGGCGCAGTTAGGTATTGCTTCCTTGTTTGCATTAAATGCTCCTAACAATTTCGATAACCGGGTATGGATTCCCACGCATCAATTAAGCGCTATCGAACAGAATACAGCATTGAAATCGCTTCTATGGAATGGCGGTATGAAACCAATATTCAAAGACAACAGGCCCAACTTTTTATAAAGTGCCGTCCACTCCCGAACAAATATTAAAACTATACTGGGGCTACAGCAGCTTCAGGCCGCTGCAAAGGGAAATTATAGAATCCGTTTTGGAGAAGAGGGATACTCTTGCATTGTTACCTACAGGTGGCGGCAAATCGGTGTGCTACCAGGTACCAGCCCTGATAAACGACGGTTTTTGCCTTGTTATTTCCCCGCTTATAGCCCTTATGCAGGACCAGGTTACCCGCCTAAAGCTACTGGACATTCCGGCTGAATGCATACACTCCGGCATGCACTATAACGATGTGCGCAGGATAGCAGATAATGCGGTACATGGCGCTTACAAGCTGCTCTATATATCACCAGAGCGGCTGCAAACGCAATTGTTCCGGGATTACTTGACAGAATTCGATGTAAGCATGATTGCAGTAGATGAAGCACATTGCATATCTCAATGGGGCCACGATTTCCGTCCCTATTACCTGAAGATAGCTGAGGCACGACAGGTATATCCAAGCACACCTGTATTGGCGCTTACAGCTACAGCTACCCATGAGGTTCAAACGGATATTGAAAAGCAACTACTATTCAAAAATGGAGTGGTTTATAAACAAAGCTTTGCCCGGAACAATATATTCTATAACATTCATTACAGTGAAAACAAAAATGGGGATACAATAAATAGTATAAACAACAATTGCAGTATCATTTACTGTCGTAGCCGTAAGCAAACGGAAATGGTGTGCAAATCACTGCAGCAATCGGGTATTACAGCAACTTCCTACCATGCCGGCATGATGAAGGAAAAAAGAGATGATGCCCAGGATGCATGGATGCACAACAAAGCCTCAGTAATGGTAGCAACTACCGCCTTTGGCATGGGCATTGACAAACCCGATGTGCGCATGGTGTTGCATTACGATGCGCCTGAGCACCTGGAGGCATGGTACCAGGAAGCAGGAAGGGCTGGCCGGGATGGAAAACCATCGTGGGCCTATACCCTATATAACAGCAATGATAAAAAACGCCTGCTGGAAAGTATAGATCAGCAATACCCGCCCGAGGCATACCTGCGGCAGGTATATCAGGCGGTAGCTGAGTATCTGCAGATACCCACAGGCACACAACCCGATCAATACTACCCTTTCGATCTGGGAGATTTCTGCCGCAAATTTTCCCTTCAGGCTACTTATGCAGTTCATGCCCTGAAGCTGCTGGAGCGCGAAGGACTTTGGACCCTGACAGAATCGGTGTACAACCCCGCTACCATACAATTCATTGCCGACCGGCATACACTCGATGATCTGAGGTATATAAACCCCAACCTGTCCTACGTTACCATAGGCTTGCTGCGCATGTACAATACCATTTATCACTTCCCTACACCGGTAAGGGAAACAGCAATTGCCAGGCAGTTGAAGATGCAAAAGGAAGAGCTGATACCCATACTGGAGCAACTGGATAATATGGAACTGATAGCTTACAATAAGCCGGGCGAGGGCCCCCAGCTGTTCTTTCACCACTACCGTGTAGATAGCCGCTACCTTATTATTGACCTGAACCGGATCAATACCCTCCGAAAGCGCCATATAGCCCGTACCGAAGACATGATTGCCTTTCTGGAAAACACAACAGAATGCAGGGAACGAATTTTACTAACCTACTTTGGTGAAAAACCACTAAAAGATTGCGGCCACTGCGATGTGTGCCAAGATAAGCGGGTTGTGAAAATTGACGAGAAAGCATTAAGAAATGAATTAATGGAGCGATTGAAAAATCATGGCACTAGCAGCATTGCTGACTTGGTGGCCACTTACACTGGTGCAATAAAGGAGGCCGCCCTGGCGTTATTGAGAGAGATGATTGATGAAGGGGTATTATATTTGGGGAAGGATGGGAGAATAAGCATAATCAAATAAAAATTATAATTTATTGCAATCAATTTTTAGCCATTAAATTACAACCTTGAATAAAATCCGATTCTCAATCATAGGCTTTGGCAACATAGGCCGCCGGCACGCCGAGCATATCCTGCAAAACCCCGCTACTGAGCTGGTTGCTGTTTGCGATATCAACCCGCAGATAAAGGCATTATTGCCGCAGGATATACCCTTCTATGCCAGCCTGGAAGACATGCTGCAGCGCACCCCGGCCGATGTGCTTTGTGTTTGTACCCCCAATTACCTGCACGAACCGCACGCGATAACTGGCCTTAAGGCAGCGCTACATACCGTGGTCGAGAAACCGATGGCAATAAGCGTGGCTCAATGCGACCGAATGATTGAGGCTGCCGAACAAACAGGAAAAACAATCTTCGCAGTAAAGCAAAACCGCTACAACCCACCGGTGCAGGCAGTAAAGAAACTGATATCACACCACGAACTGGGAGAAATATACATGATTCAGGTAAATTGCTTCTGGAACCGCGGCGATGCCTACTATGCCGGCAGCGACTGGCGCGGTAAAAAGGATAAGGATGGCGGATGCCTTTTTACACAGTTCAGCCATTTTGTAGATATACTATATTACCTCAATGGCCCTGTTACCACCGCTGAAGGCCGGATCAACAACTTCGCCCACCAGCACAATACCGAGGTGGAAGATACCGGCAGTTTTGTACTTAAGGCAGCCAATAACGCTATCATCAATTTCAACTTTACTACCTGCTCCTACCAGCGCAACATGGAAGGTTCAATTACGCTGTTTGCCGAAAAAGGGACCGTAAAAATAGGCGGGCAGTATCTCAACACAATAGAATACCAGCAACTCTCGGGCGCCGGGCTGCCCCCCATAAATATTACCGCCAAGGCCAACGATTATGGCCTCTACCAGGGCTCTATGAGCAACCACGACAAGGTGATTCAGAACGTGGTAGATGTGCTGCACCACAATCACCCGGTTATGACCAGCGCCTATGAGGGCCGCGAAGTAGTGCGTATCATTGAGCAGATGTATAAAGGAGCAATAAAGTTATAAAACAGTTATTCTCTATATTATTTTAATAAAGTTATCTCTTAAATAGGGTCTTTTTATCTCTTGAATTAAAAAATATTATTACTTTCGCACCTAAATCAAAAAACACTCCAGGTTATGAAAAAAATCATTGTATTTTCTCTGCTTTCAGCAGGCATTTTAGGTTTCAATACTTCTTTCGCTCAGGAAATGAAAGAAAAGAAAATGGAACACAAAGAAAAAATGGAACACAAAGCTAAGGCAGAGCACCACGAAGCTAAAATGGAACACCATGAAGCTAAAATGGAACACAAAGCTAAAGCTGAACATCATGCGGAAGCGGCTCATCATGAGGCTAAAATGGAGCACCATGAAGGTAAAATGGAACACCATGATGCTAAAATGGAACATAAAGATGCCAAAATGGAACACAAAGCAAAAATGGAGCACAAAGAAGCTGAGAAACATTAATCTGCTTTCTTCCTGCGTGGACCAGGTAAATAAAATCAACGATTTTTCATTTGCCACACAAATATATAAAGAGGCTATTTCCATCGGAGATAGCCTCTTTTATATCAGCCATTCCAGCCGCTATTCAAACAGGTTCTTCATTTTCTTATTATAGTCCTTCAGTGTTTCAGCATCGGTCTCGGCAGCTATTATTTTTTCCAGAGCGGCTTTTATTATAGCCAGGCGACGCACGGCGGGCTCTGCTTCTTCTTTTTTATCCGATTTTGCATTTTCCTTCTGGGTGGTACCAGCCGAGAACAAAGTCCCAGCAAGTGGCGCCTTGTGTATTTTCATACTCTCGGTAAGTACCAGGGTTGCAAATACATCCACGGCCCTGCTGAAGGAGGCATCACTTTTTACGTTCTTAAGATAGGCCGACAGGCTCGATGACATGGTAAACTTATAGTTGCCCAGAAAATAGGGCGCATACCGCTCATAAAGCGCTATATCGGCATCAGCGCCCTTAGCCCCTATGCTCTTCCATATAGCCGATTGCAGGCTGGCCTTAGGATCGGTATGCACCAGCTTCAGGGCTATAAGGTAAGCTGTGTCTTTATCTATCTTTGCCAGTGCATCTAGTGCGGCACCTGCTATGGCATACGAGCTGAAGCCTGTAGCCTCGGCCATCAGGTTTTTGGCAGCATCGCATTTCCAGTCGCCCAGTGTTTCAAATGCCTGTGCCCGCACCAGTTTGTTGCTGTCGCTTTTGGCCAGATAGGTTACATATTCAGTCCATTTCCGCTGGTATTTTTCATTCTGCGTTTTCGATAGTTGCGACAGCGCCCCCCGCCTTATAGATGCATTACCATCCTGCAGAGCAATTCCTATCATAGCCTGCGAGCTGGAGTCACTCAGCAATCTTCCCGCGGCATTTACAGCCAGGTGCTTGCTCACATAGTCATCAGTAAGTGCCAGCTGTTCGCGCCATTGCGGCATTTTCTTGCCATCCTTTATTTCTCCCGGCACCACATGTTCACAGTCTGGCACTATCAGTGGCTTTACTCCGTTGTGGTAATCAAATGTGAAGACCTCTTTTTTCCTGTTTATGTTCCAGTCCAGTATCTTCTTTTCTTTACCATAATAGAGGGCGGTCTTCATCGGCAATCTGTACATATACTCGCTGTCTTCCTGAGCCTGTGTTACGGTTACAGTCAACTTTTGGGTAGTATCATTATAGTTGTATGCCACTTTCACCACCGGGTGCCCTGCATGATAATACCACTCATTAAAGAACCAGTTCCAGTCCTGCCCTGTGGCTTCATTCACCGCCATCAGCCAGTTTTGAGCGTTGGCGCTGTGCAATGCATTTTTGGTCAGGTATAATTTCATAGCCTCATCAAACGCCACATCGCCTATCAGGATATTGAGGTAGTGCAGCACTGCCCCGCCTTTGTTATATGATATATGGTCAAACACCTCTTCCCGGCTGTCGTAATGATACCGCACCAGTTGCGGGTCGCTGTACGATGCCCCGCCAATATACCCCTGCAGGTCATTCCACGCCAGCTCATCGCCTTGCGCCTTGCCGTACTTAAAATTGCGCCACAACTGCTCGCCATAGTTGGCAAACGACTCATTGACCGTGATATTGTTCCACGATTCACACGTTACATAATCGCCAAACCACTCATGAAACAACTCATGCGATACCACATCTTCGCTGTTGCGGTCGGCATATTCCCGTGCGTTCTGGTTCATAAATTCGCCAAACAATGCCGCCGATGTATTCTCCATTGCGCCCGATACATAATCGCGCACCACCACCTGGCTGTACTTGTTCCACGGAAAAACCACCCCTGTGCGCCTCGAGAAAAACTCCAGCATCTCAGGCGTGTGGTTGAACATCAGGTAGGCATCCGGCGCATACTCAGGCTCTGTATAGTAGTTCACCTCCTTGCCATGCCATGTATTATGGTTGATGCTGAATTTACCAATAGCAAACATCACCACATATGCCTGTATGGGCATATCCATCTTCCAGATATCGGTGCGCATACCCTTCGTTCCCTTCACCTGTTTTATCATGGCGCCATTGCTCAGTGTGGTAAAGCTGTCGGGCACGGTCAGTTCCACCTGGCTGGTGAACCTGGTATTGGGTTTATCAATTGTTATCAGCCAGTGCGAGTTCGATTCTGTCTCGCCTTGTGTCCATATCTGGGCAGGCTTGTGGGGCGCGCTGTAGTCGGTATTTATAAAATACAGCCCCCGGTCATCATTTATAGCGCCGCTGCCTCCGGTAGCTGCCGCATAGGGCATGGCCGTATACTTCAGGTACAGCTCTATGGTTTCGTCCTTGCTGTATTTATGCCCAAACCGTATTTTGAGCTGGTCATTTTCATAAGTATAATCCAGCCGGGCATTGCACTTTTTACCTGCCAGCATCACGCTGTCTATACGCATAGATTTGGCATCCAGCACCAGCGTATCAGTAGCATAAAAATAAGGATGCAGTGTTATCCATTCCCGCGCATTGGCCGTTTTCTCTTTCCAGTTGAAGGTAAGCGCCACCCGGGTATTTTTAATATCCCATACCCTGGTAGCAAAACCCCGCAATACCGGCGCTCCCGGCGCTGCCGATACATTGATGGTATCCAGGTTTATATGCTGCGCAGTATCAGTAGTAGTTTGGGCATTGCAGCACACAGATACCACCAGCAGCAAGGCAATCGAAATCAGTTTCATCACAAAAATTTAAGAAAGGCCAAATGTAGCATTTAAGTACTGGATATTAATAACCCGGATAGCGGTAGATAAACCTTATTGACCAACAGGTTAACATAGCTTTAAAGATAAAACATTGTAGTCCAGGAATTGTAGAAATACTTTATCTACAGCAAACCTCACGAAATGCAGTTGTCATCATCTATAGATTCCTTTTGTTGGCACACTATTTTTATTGCTTCCAGTGAAATAAAAGTATTAAAATAAAACTCATGAAGCCACTGTTATCTTTAATTGCAGCCATAATCTTTATAGGTATGCCATACACAAACAGTAGTGATCTGAAGGTCACCAGCCTCAGTTTTCGGAACAACGGTATTATACCGGTCAAATATTCCTGCGAGGGCAGCGATGTCAACCCACCTTTGCATATAGATAATATACCAGCAGCCGCGGTATCGCTGGCAGTGATTATGCACGACCCCGATGCGCCGGGCAATAATGGGTTTACCCATTGGGTGCTCTGGAACGTGGGTACCGACGGCAACGTACCAGAGAACTACCGCGAGGGTGAACAGGGAGTAAACAGTGCCGAAAAAAACGGCTACAAAGGCATGTGCCCGCCCGATGGTGTGCACCACTACCACTTCAGAGTTTATGCCCTCGATACAAGGCTCAGTCTCGATCAGAATACAAACAAGGAAATGCTGGAAAAAGCCATAAAAGGACATGTGCTGGCCCAGGGCGAGCTGGTGGGTTTGTATAAAATGACTAAGGAAGGAGTAGTGAAATAACCATAATTGCTTCAGATTAACGGGGGTATATTCCACCACTCAGTAATCTTAACTTCTATATTTCAACAAGACATGAAAGCTATCCAAAACAACGTCACAAAAGACACACTCAGGCAAATTGTTACCGATATATTAAAGTCGGCAATTACCTTTCTTCTGCCCGTTCATTTTGTCGAATTCGATATATTGCTTTGCATGACAGCCCCCTTGCTGGGCAGCAGCACTGCAAGACATTTCACTTCAATACTGTTTAATAAATCAACACAGGTTAATGTCTCCTCTGAATCACCAGCATAGCACAGCAACTATATTTTAAAAAGGCTGTCTAAAATTCAACAGTAAGTTCTTCCCTGCTTAAATTATAGTTTTCCTGAAACTTTTATACTGCCCGCTGGTTATAGTATCGGGCAGGGCAACTACCGGCTTTGCTTTAACAGTAATTTGTTAGTGGGTTAAACTATATTTCGCCTAACTTTATAATCCCAATTGGGTTCCAGGACATTAAATAATTAAGCCGGAATTCATTTGCACATTTTTTCATTTTTTCACATTTTCACATTACACACCATGGCCTGGGAAGAAAAAGACAATATGCTGTACCGCAGCTTTAAATTTAAGGATTTCGGAGAAGCATTCTCCTTTATGACACATATTGCCCTGCTGGCCGAAAAGCAGGATCATCACCCTACCTGGAAGAATACATGGAACCATGTTGAGATATGGCTCACAACCCACTCAAAAGGAAATCAGGTTACAGATGCCGACCGGAAACTGGCCGCTGAAATTGATAAAATAACGGGGAAGTAATTCAAAATCCAAATTCCAAACTCAAAATTCAAATTTTAACTTACCTCAGTAAGCAAGTTGGATTTTGGAGTTTGGAATTTGTTATTTGAAATTCATTATTTTAACAACTTAATCATCAATGTGATGCCTGTTGCGGGCAAGGATACGAGGGAAACGCAGACAAACTCCTGTATTGATCAGGCCTTTATAGCCTACCCCAACCTCGCAATAATAAGCAAACTGCCTGCCTATACGTATGCCAAATGGTGTAGCCTGGAAACCTGAAGCCCATACACCCGAATTATCAACCTGGTCTGGTTTAAGTGTAGTATTGTTGAAGATAGTAACTCCGTAAGAAACTGAACCATACAATCTTACCCTGACAGTAGACTGGCGGGTATCGAGATAAGCAACTGTTAGCTCTGGTGCTATCGTTACGAAACTGCCCCATGTGCTGATATTCTCTGCGCCAACACCTAAACCAAGAGTAACATTTTTAGTCAGATAATACCTGTAGTTCAGGGTCCAGCTGCCACCTGAAGCGTTGAACGGATAACCATTTCCCCTGTTCACCATCGAATAAATACTGTAGTAACCAAAGCCTCCTGAAATTTCGCTTTTATCTCTCTGTGCAAAACTATCAGAGATTAAAACGAACATAGATAAAGCCATGCATATACTAAAGATCCTCTTTTGCATCATAATTTGGTATTTAAGTCTGGTTGTGATTTCCGGATAATAAGCCTTAAAGATATGGCAAACTTCCATTTCTCCAAAACAATACACCGAATAATGTGCAAAAGTGGATAATCATTGCCAAAAACACAAAAAAAACTGCTAAAAACGAGGGCAATTTTACTGGCTGGCTAATTACTTTTGTTCGGAATAAGAGGTATTGAAGTATTTTTGCCGCATGTACGAACCATTAAGCAATGAACAACTGATAGCAGCTGCTGCCGATTTTGGTACTCCGCTGTACTTGTATGACACCCGCAAAATTGAAGAGCAATACATTAAGCTTACCGATGCTTTTAAAGACCACCCTACCCGCTTTTTTTATGCCTGCAAGGCCCTGACCAACCTGAATATCCTTAAGTTTATGAATAGCCTTGGCGCCCTGCTCGACTGTGTAAGCATCCATGAAGTGAAACTGGGCCTCATGGCAGGTTATAAACCCGAAGAAATACTGTTCACACCCAATTGTGTCGACTTTGCCGAAATAATGGCTGGCAAAGAAGCCGGGGTAAGAATCAACATTGATAATATATCCATACTGGAGCAGTTCGGAAATCAGTTCGGGGGCAGCTACCCTGTATGCATCCGCATTAACCCGCATATAGAGGCCGGTGGCAATTATAAGATATCCACCGGGCATATAGATAGCAAATTCGGCATATCTATACACCAGTTGCGGCATATTGAGCGCATCGTAAAAACCACCGGACTGCATGTTCAGGGCCTGCACATGCATACCGGCAGCGAGATTAAGGATATTGATGTATTTCTGCGTGGGCTGGATATTATGTTTGGTATTGCCTCCCGTTTCGAGGGGCTTGATTTCATTGATCTTGGCAGCGGATTTAAAGTACCTTACCGCGAAGATGAGCACGAAACAGATGTGGCTACATTAGGCCGCAAGGTGGCTCTGGCAGCTGCCGAGTTTGAAAAAGAATATAACCGGACTGTAGAGATATGGTTTGAGCCCGGCAAGTACCTGGTAAGTGAATGCGGCCACTTCATTGTCAAAGCCAATGTAATCAAGCAGACCACTGCTACTGTTTTTGTGGGCGTTAATTCGGGTTTCAATCACCTTATAAGGCCCATGTTTTACGAGTCCTACCACCGCATCAGCAATATCTCCAACCCCGATGGTGCAAAACGTATTTATACGGTAGTGGGCAATATTTGCGAAACCGACACGTTCGCCTGGGACCGTGTACTAAACGAAGTGCGCGAGGGCGACCTGCTGGTATTTCACAATGCCGGTGCCTATGGTTTCGAAATGAGTTCCAACTTCAATTCACGGCTGAAGCCTGCTGAGGTGATGTATATAGATGGTGAATTCAAACTAATCCGCCGGGCTGATGTTTTTGAAGATCTGTTGAGAAATCAGGTAATCTGATAATGGTAATTTCTACTTTTCAATCAGGCATTTTTTATTTTGTACTTAGTATAGATTTGACAATTTTTCAAAAATTGTCAAGTCTTTTTTTATGAAGCAAATCGAAAACTTATAATTATCCCCTGCCTTCCCTCTCCTTTTTAACCTCATAACTCAGTGCCCCCGTGGGGCATTTACTCACCTGCTCTGCAACCCGTTCGGCAATAGCGCCATCTACATTTATCCATGGCTTTGCATTCACATCAAACACCTTGGGCAGCCCGGAAACGCAGCGGCCAGAGTGCTTACACAGTTCCGGTTTCCATACTACTGTTCCTTCTTCATTTGAATAGTTTATTTTCTTCTCCAGTGCAGCATCGCTGTGCGTAAAGGTCCGCACTTTAATATCTCCTTGCAGTATTTTCGATACCGGGCAGTTGGCGGCAATATCATTCAGTTTTTTTCTTTGTTCTTCTGTTACCGGGCTTATGAATTTTATGTCTCTGTCTATTGTGGTTTCCATATTGCCACCCACAATGGTCTGGTACATGTTCACGTTCACTTCTATATCTGCAATGTCCCAGTGCTTCCTGTCGATATACATGCGCAGTGTGGCCAGTGTGCAGGAAGCTAATGACGACAGCAGCAATGTGTACGGATCGGGGCCCAGGTCCTGCCCGCCGCTTTTCACCGGTTCGTCGCATATAAAAGAGCCATTACGCCAGGCAATACTTATTTTGTAAGGCTGTTTACCAATAACACCATGCACCGGCTGCTCAAAGAGATATTCCATGAAAGTGGTTTTAAAACAAAAGCAGGAATAAAATTAGTGAATAGTGTTGAAGATTCATAATATCATACTGACAGCTGTACAGTTTATTTAAATCAGAAAAAGATATTCCACAACTGCTTAATCACGGTTGTGGAATTATCCTGCTAAAACCCGGCGCAGCTATTGTTCCAATGAATGGATGCCATGAAGCAACCTGCCCCATCGCATATCGGCAACAGGGCCTCCGTCGCCGTAACTCATCCATACAAATGATGCCTTACCAACAATATGATCATCCGGCACAAAACCCCAGTAGCGGGAATCGAGCGAGTTGTGCTGGTTATCGCCCATCATCCAGTAATAATCCATTTTAAAGGTATAAGATGCAGCTGCCTGGCCATTGATAATAAACCTTCCATTCTGTTCATCCAGGGTATTACCCTCATAATTAACTATGATGCGCCGGTACAAGGCAATATTCTGCTGATTGAGCAATACAGTAGTGCCGGATTTGGGTATAGTTATCGGACCGTAATTATCGCGGTTCCACTTATAGTTGGCAGTGTCCAGGGGGAAAACCCATTCGCCGGGTTCCTTAGGAGCAGCCCCTGGTTTTTCGCTTTCATAAAGGTTCACGGCCACCACATTGGTGGCTTTCTTTACCGCATCCAGCTGGTCATGAGCTATATGATAAACATAAAGATTACTGCTTATTCTTTGGAGCAGTTCCACTTTATCATCCACATCGGGAGCCTTACCATTAGTGCTCACCATATAGGTAAGTTTTGTATGCGGAAACTGTTGCGCAGCTTTTCCATTCACATACACCACTGCATCCTTGATTTCCACTACATCCCCTGGCAGCCCGATACATCTTTTTATTAGATTTTCCTTTTTATCAACCGGCCGGCTAACAATGGTATATTTAGTAGTAACAACATCCCGGCCATATAGACGGCAAGCCTGATAATAGTCCATCTCCGGTTCTTCGACTATTGCAGTGTCACCGGCAGGGCCGTTAAATACCACTACATCATTATGCGCCACATGCCCGAAACCAGGCAGCCGGTGATAGTTCCAGTGCACCGCTTCGGAATAAGATTTGCCACCCAAAAATGGCAATGTATTATGCACCAATGGCACAGCCAGTGGCGTATTGGGTATGCGCGGTCCATAAGCCATTTTACTTACAAAAAGGTAATCATGAACCAGCAAAGTCCCTTCCATCGAACTGCTGGGAATTGTATATGCCTCACAGGCAAAGGACCTGATTAGTGTAGCTGCAAACAGTGCAAATATGCCAGCATCAAGCCATTCGCGCCAGGCCGGTTTCTTTGTTTTTTTTGTTTTGCCTGTGACTGGAACCTGTGATTTTTTTGAAAAGAAATTCATGTGGTGTGCTATTTTGATTGCTATTTTAAACACCAATTTTACCTGTTTATTGTTTAAATATGGGCATAAAGAAATATTTAACAAATCATAGGCGCAATTTAATACCAGCCTTGATTTCAGCTACTTTTAAACAATTACGTTATAAGAAAAGTCGGGATAATAATACTTCTCCGGAATATCATTTTCATATATTAAAATTATACAACCAGCGTTATATCTGCTATTTTCCTGTGTTGCAGCGGTTTGTTGTGAGAAATCGAAATGGCTAAATCTCATTTAAATCAATCACTATACGTTAATTACATTCATGATATATGCAGAGTCAAACAGATTGTCTTTGTATCAATGGATTCAGAATTTGATTGGTCTGGTTTTCTGTTTTTGAACCTGACCAATAAAGACGTAGTAAATTTCTATTTTGTATATTTACACAAAAAATTTTGAGATCATGAAATCACGGATTATTGTATGCATTCTAGCCATATTAACTTTAGGCTTGCTCGCATCATACGACATGCCAAAGGGCTGGACTGCAGGTGGAACAGCCCGTAACTATTATGAAATAGGGACAGACTATGGCGCCGGGCAAGGCGGCAAAAACGCAGGCACCGTGAGGTCTATTTATAAAGAAATAAGGGGCAATGGTGAGATGAGACAATCTCTTGATGCCGAAAATTTCAAAGGTAAGCGATTGAGGCTGACTGGTTACCTTAAGACGCGGAATGTAGACGACTGGGCAGGCCTTTATTTGCGCATCAATGGCCCGAAGCATACATTGCTACTGGGAAATGAGAAACGCACGATGATATCCCGGGACAACATGTATAACCGCTCCCTTAAAGGAACCAATGACTACACAAAATGCGAGGTGGTGCTGGATGTGCCTGATACTGCAGATAATATTATGTATGGCGCCGTTCTCAACGGGCCCGGTCAGATATGGTTCGACCGCATGAAGTTAGACATTGTGGGCACCGATGTACCTGTAACCGGAGGAAAACTCACCAAGCCTACTAATCTGGATTTTGAGGAATAGCCTCCACCTGGGGGATTTTAAATTATTTCGATTTTGAGATTTCTGCTCGGTTTCATTTTTTTTACCCAAAACCAAAGATTCAAGGTTGAAATTACGTCATTATAATCAGCTAATTATTTTAGAGGATTGTTATGCGCTTACGATACATACGTTCCGCCTTTCTGGTTTTACTAATGCCGCTGACTATAACCGGTTGCAGACTAATTAATATGCCGGTGCCGGACCCTACCTACATTCACATAGATTCCTTCCGGTTTGAGAAAAACCCGGCAGTCTCTGCCGATTCATTAACAGATATTAATACAGTATGGGCCTATTATAATGGTAACCTTATCGGCGAGTTTGATCTTCCGGCCACCTTTCCGGTTTTGGCTACCGGTACCGGACAGGTAATGCTGACGCCAGGCATCCCAAATACCGGCCTCAATAACGAAGAAGCCAATTATCCGTTTTATACCAACGATACCTTTACTATTAATGCAATGCCGGGAAAATTGATTACCCATTCGGCAGTTACCAGTTATTATTCCGCCACCAAGGTCAGCCCTATTGCTGATTTTACAGCTGTGCCTGGTTTTTCACTGGTTGGAGGTGCCGGAGGATTAACTATAATCAATGCCGATTCCCTGAAATATCATCACGGGCCCACTGCAGGCATTTTCCTCAATTCGCCGGGAGATAGTACGGTAATCGTTACAAATAACCCTTTTACCATCAATACCAGCTATAGCTTTATTGAGTTTGATTACAATTGCACTATGCCTTTCTCGGTAAGCCTGCAGCCCGTTTTTGGGTCTTCACCGGCCGGGTCAGTAACTTTCCTGGCAGGGGTTTCGCCGAATCGGGGTTGGCATAAATTTTACATCTATGTATCAGAATATGCAATGGCAACAAAAGGAGATAGCTATAACCTCTGGATACAGGCAAACCAGCCCCCTGATCAGCAGTATGGCATAGTATTGCTGGCCAACATCAACCTCCTGAGTATTGGCTATTAATTTAAGTAAAATGTCCGAAGTAAATTACCTGATCAGGTTCTCCAGTTTACGGATATCAGAAATGACCACCTTGCCGCTCTTGATATCTATGAGATTCTCGCTCTTAAAATCACTTAGTGTGCGTATCAGCGACTCTGTGGCAGTACCGGCAATAGTAGCAAGGTCGTCGCGACTGATATCAATGAGGTATGGTTCCTTTTTGCCTGAATGGTATTTTTTCCAGAGGCTCACCAGTGCCTCAGCTACCTTTTTGCGCAAAGTATTGTAGGCTATACCCAGCAGTTGCTTTTCCTTTTCCACAAGGTTTTTAGCCAGCAGCCCTATGAATTTTTTAGATATTGAAGGATTACTGTTGATCAGGTTTTCGAAATCCTTCATGGGTATCAGCGCCAGTTCGGTTTCTTCCATACTTTCGGCATTCTCCTTGTAAGAGGTGCCTTCCAGCAGCGACAAATAGCCAAAGAAATCGCCCTCGTTAAAGAGGTCTATAACCAGGTCTTTGCCATCTTCGTGCGTTTTATAGGTTTTCACCTTGCCCTTCTGAATATAGTACAGATAATGCGGGTGCGCCCCTTCTTTATAGATCACCTGACGCTTCTTGTAGGTATTGCTGTTGCTTTCATTTGTAAGATCTTCAAGTGTTTTGCTGTTATCTATGGTAGCTATCAGTTCATTAAATCCCTGGAGGTCGGGAGTGAGCTGTTTTTTGAGGATGTCGATCTTCTTAAAACGGCTTTCAATAGCATTCAGTAGTTCATTACCTGCAAAAGGTTTGGTTATATAATCGTCGGCACCCATCTCCATTGCAATCCTGAAATCACTTCGCTCGCTCTTTGATGTTAAAAATATAAAAGGTATATTTTGGGTAGCCGGATCTTTGTGCAAAACATGCAGCACACCATACCCGTCTACTCCCGGCATCATAATATCGCATATTATCAGATCCGGTTGTTTGGCCTGGGCAGTTTCAATTCCCTCCTTACCGTTATTGGCGGTGATAACCTTATAATTGGAGAGCATAAGTATTTCAGCTACATTCTCCCTTATGTCTTCATTATCTTCAATGATCAGAATTGTCTTCATTGTATGCTGCTTTGTTTTATATAAATTGTGAATGTAGTTCCTTTCCCCAATTCACTGTTGCAAGATACGGAGCCATTCATTAATTCTGCGTATTTTTTTACAATATGCAAGCCTAAGCCGGTACCCTGAATATTGGTCACATTTGAAGACCTGAAAAACCGCTTAAACAGGTTTTCCTGATCATCTTTTGGAATACCAATACCTTTATCTGCCACACTTATAACCAATTCCTGATCACTGTTTTCTGTCTTCAGATCTATAATTGAATTTTCAGGCGAAAATTTAATAGCGTTGGATAGCAGGTTGGTAATAATATGCTTCATCATCGACTGATCGAGATAAACCAGGTTACTATCTGATGATGTACTGTTAATTTGCTGGCCTTTCTTAAGCAAATGCTGTACCTCTTGTATCACATCACCCATCTGCTTATTAATATCATAGTGAGTGTACTTGGGGAATATATTTCCCTCTTCAATCTTACCTACTGAAAGGAAATCATTCAATATCTCTGTAAGTGATGAAACTGATGATACAATGCGCTGTATATGTTTTTCCCGCTGGGGCTGTTCCTCCGTATTCACATACCTGGATAGCAGATAAGTAGACGACAGAATAGCGCTCAGTGGGGTTCTGAATTCATGAGAAGCCATTGAAACAAACCTGGATTTCAGTTCATTCAGCTCCTTTTCCTTTTCAAGGGCTGTTCTTAACTCAGCTTCAGCTTCTTTTTTCTCACTGATATCAATAGCTATTGCCAGGTAACTGGTTATTAAATTCTTTCCTTCTCTCAGTGGTGTAATATCCAGTGAAACAAAGAAATTACTGCCGTCTTTTCTGATAAAATGTAATTCCAGATCGCTGCTTTTATTCAGTTCTGCCAATATCGAATAAACTTCGAAATCAGGATTGACTGTTTTACCGGTTAGTTCTGTCAGTTCTTTTGCCTTAACCTTCAGTTCATCCGGATCATTAAAAAGGGCTGGAGTAAACTTATAAACTATTTCGTCGGCACCATAACCTAAGGCTTTTTCGGCAGCAGGATTGAAAAACTGGATTAATCCTTCATTATCACATACAATGATAATTGCCCCGGCATGATTCCATATATTATTCAGAAAGGTATTAACCCTTTCCAGTTCCTTATCTTTTCTTTCTGTTTCTTTGATCTGGGATGAGAGCTGCTCAACTGTATTGGCCAAAGATTGAGAACCTTCTTTTACTTTTTCTTCCAGATGCGCATTCAGTTGGATTACAGCCTGTTCGGTTTCCTTTCTTTGCGTAATATCATTGATAAAAGCGAGTGAAAAATTTTCAGATGAAACAGTATAATGGCCAAGACTTACTTCAACCGGAAACTCTGTGCCGTTTTTTTTGAGGCCGGAAAGCTCCATTCCCAATCCCATTGGCCGGCTATGAGGGTCAGCGCTGAATTTTTCCCGATGTCCAACATGCCTTTTAATATATCTCGTTGGAATCAGCACCTCTACTTTCTGTCCAATAAGTTCGTCCTGCTCATATCCAAACTGATGCTCAATATACTTATTAGCCATCTGTATTACTCCCTGATCATTAGTTACAAGGATGCCAATACTGGCATAATCGAATAAAGCCTGAAATGTTTTATCGTTTAGTGATGAAAATGGCATGCAGTAAGATAAGTTTCTTTATTAAGAATGCAAAGGTAACTGAATAAAGGAAAAATGCGCTAAAGTATAAAAAGGTCCTTTAGTCCGGTTTCACAAGATATTCAAATACAAGATATGAATGCTCAAATAAAGCCATACTTAGCTAACTGAGTAAGATCAAACAGGGAAATGATACAGATCAGTAATAACATCAGTTCGTATAAATATCTTTGAGTAATTAAATTATATTTTATGAATACTGCAACACTAAATCAAAATAAAACCAGTAAGGGAATCATCCCCGAATTTGAAACAACCCTCATCCTTCCATTGACAAAAATGCGTGATGAACACTACATACAACAACTGCTGGATCGGGTAAAAGAGACATACAAAACCATAGACCAGGACCTGAAAACTAAATATATCCTGGCGAAAATCAATGATTGTATTGAAAAAATAGACAACAAGAGCGGTAAAAAAACCGTTGTTATATCTGTTTCATCAGTGGAGGAAAAAATAGTTTATACTGACGCCATAATGGCTGAGCGGATTATTGCTAATGAACCCTTTGGCATAAGGGATCTGGCAGATTTAATGCAACCTGAGCACCAATACCTGCTGCTGCTGCAGAGCGCAGATAATTTTAAAGTCTTCCTGGGAGGTCAATACCATCTTACAAGATTACATGCCACAATACCTGACAATATCAACGCTTACAAAAATGATATTGCTGAAAAAACCGAGAATTTCTCAGATAGTACCGACCGTAAGGAAATCATGCTCGATAAGTTTATACACCATATAGATAAAGAACTGGAAATGATTCGCCACCAATACCCTTTACCGGTTTTTGTGGTGGGGCCAGAGCGGATGAACGGGCATTTTAAGAAACTATCTCATAATAGTAAAGCGGTAGTAGATTATATTCATGGCAATTACGATGATGCGGGTACTTACCAATTACTCCGTCTCATTGAGCCTCATTTTACAGACCTTTGGAAACACGGCAATGACAGTTTAAAGAATAAGATTGAACTGGCCCTGAATGCAAACAAATTCAGCTATGGCATAGAAGACGTATGGAGCAATGTAATGCACAAACGTGGAAATGTATTGCTGGTAGAGCGGGATTTCACCTATCCGCATAACAACACGGACGGAATTGAATACCCCAACGGCAACACCAACGATATTCTTCCGGAGTTCATTAAAGACGGTGTGGATATTATCATAGAGCAGGTACTGGAATCAGGTGGGCAGGTGCATTATGCCAATGCTGCTTTACTCAATGATTATAACCATATAGCCTTATTCCTGTATTATTGATAAGGTCAGAACCGGACTCCGAGATAAAAGACTACGGGCAAACTAAACGAGCCATTGGTCACAGTAGGGTTTGACGAGGTTGATGAGGTCTGAACAGGCGGAAAAGAGTTAGGATTAACAGTACTGACATCGGTACTGTTTTTCTGTTTTCCGGATGTATAGTAGAAGCTCGCTTCAGTGCCAATGACTATGTTTTTGGTAACATGATAGCGAAGCCATGCCATAGGCCCCGCACCTGTGGTGGTAATGTTTGATTTTGTGGTGGTGGTAGTAGTATCAAACTGGCGGACAAAAGCAACGGTTTTGTCGTCATTCAACTGCACCACGCCATCAATACCCGCGCCTGCACTCCATTTATCTGAAAGGATAAACCGCTTTTCAATACCGAAACGGAAATTCAGATCATTCAGGTTAGATGTGGTTTTGGTAATGCCGTCATCGGTAGTACCGGATGTATAATTATAACCTACCCCTACTCTGAGACCCCAGCCTGTTTTTTTAAGGTTAATATTGTAAGTAACCAGGTAAGGATTAGCGGTAGAAGTAGTGGCGCTGTTGTTGAAATTAAATACCTGCCTGATGAGTTCATTCATCTGCACACTGATATTATGTTCAAATATCTTACCTGTGTCGCTTATGTTTGTCTGGGCAATACAATTCTCCATACATCCCAGTAAAAGGATGGCTAAAATTAATTTTTTGTTCATTAATTAATTGATGTTAAACGGGTTAGAAAATTTAGGATCAGTGATCATTGTGTAGTCTGTGAGTGTATTGAGGAAGGCAATCAAGGCCTGCTTATCCTCATCTGTTATATTCATTGTGATTGCATTACCATTGCCATCTTTAAGGATCGGATCGAGGTTTTGCGAATTGGCGATGCCATGGCTGTAGTGGTCAATTACATCACTTAGTGTTTTATACCTGCCATCGTGCATGTATGGTGCGGTAATTGCTACATTGCGCAGATTAGGCACAATAAAGGTGCCATTATCAGAAGCTAAACCTGTAATAGCGCCACGGCCAAGATCGGCATAATTGGGGTCTAATCCTATATCCTTAAAGCTGGCACTGCCATAAAATCCGCCGCCTCCACCAGTTACAACGCCACCGCCCGTGCTGGTATGGCAGGTAGCGCAATTATACTTAGAGGTAAACAAACTAAGCCCATATAGCTCCTGAGCGGTCATTGCCGATTTATTACCTTGATTATAAGCATCAAAGCGGGTATTTGTAGACCTTATAGAGCTGATAAATGACCCAATAGCTGTAGTAATACGGTCGAGGGTAATATTCTTATCCCCATAAGCGTTAATAAACAACTGATTGTAATAACTAAGGGGGGCCAGTTTGGCCGGCAGTGTAGTGGGATCGGATATGCCCATTTCAACATGGTTGGAGAGTGGCCTCAGCGACAAATTATTTACATTATCTTCCCTGCCATCCCAGAACAGCAAGGGAGACTCATCGATGGTATTTATGGCTAGTGAGTTTCTTTTGGTCTGCTGGCCTTGAAAACCAGTGCTCAGGGCCACATTGTCACTGAACCCAATAGCCTGTTTATGGCAACTGCCACAGGAGATGGAATTATTAACCGATAAGTGACCATCGTAAAACAACACCCTTCCCAGTGTAGCTACATTATTCAAACTGTCGTAATACTGTGGTATTGAGGCTATCGCATTGCTATCGCCATAATACATAAATGGACTTGAAGGTAAATTCAGTGCAACCGTACTGATGGATGATGTGCTATTGTTCTTTTTGCAGGAGTAGGCTATCACTACAAGCAATACAATACAACTTAAGAGAATGGTCTTTTTCATAGAAAGCTTAATTTTTGTGGTTAAAAGTTGTTAGTCAGACAGAGTAAAAATAATTATTTTTTTTATTCCGAAAAAATAATTTTTAAATTTTATTGCAATTTCGGCACATATAACAGAAACTTATCCTCAAACGCAGGTTCCGGAAAAATATTGTTCACATTCCATGCCTGAACAATTCGCTTCATTCCCGATTCAAAAATTTCCTTAGTCAAATCACCCCCTTTAAGACACAGCAGACCATTAGGAAATTCATCACTCCTTTGTCCCAACCTGATCAGCGGGCTGATCCATTTCCACAAATCACCAAGCGGCGCCACAGCCCTCGATACAGCATAGTCAAAG